>JAEIGA010005109.1_pt1 | contig 20137 bp, 21 predicted proteins | sample 9270691 | NCBI WGS metagenome assembly JAEIGA01 (sample SAMN17057246, study PRJNA624740) | gut metagenome | biome: biome; isolation source: fecal sample | host: Bos grunniens | place: China: Xizang | collected 2019 | reverse complement strand
CCGTCTTATGCCCGAATACCAATTCGTCGTAGCAGGAGTATCGTGGTTAGACAAAGATATCTATAATAAATACCTTGCAAACAGCAATGTCAAGATTATTACGAACCAAACTTACGAACTGCTTAACCACTCGCACGGAGCTCTAGTCACTTCGGGAACTGCCACACTTGAGACTGCACTGCTCGGAATTCCCCAAGTCGTATGTTATCGTTTTTCGGCAATATCGAGTGCCATAGCAAGACTTGTTGTAAAAATCAAATGGGTATCACTCGTAAATCTGGTAATGAACCGTTCGGTTGTTACAGAATTGCTATTGCATCACTTCACTGCACAAAACGCAGTAGACGAACTTAAAGCCGTAATTCCTAGCGGTGAGCGACACGAAAAACTGATCCAGGATTACAACGAGTTGCAACAGGTAATCGGGTCAGAGGGAGCTTCATACCGATTTGCCAAAGAGATGGTTAACCTATTAAATCAGAAAAAATAATGAAAATTATCTGCATAGGTCAAAATTACAGATTGCATTGCCTGGAACTTGGACACAAGATTCCAGAAGAACCGGTGTTTTTTATGAAACCGGATACGGCACTCCACCGCAATAACGATCCGTTCTATCTGCCTGATTTCAGTCGCGATCTACACTATGAGATGGAACTTGTTGTCAGAATCAATCGTGTAGGGAAATGCATCGAAGAGAGATTTGCACACCGCTATTACAACGAGGTCGGACTCGGAGTAGATTTCACAGCTCGAGATATTCAACACAAACAATCTGCTGCTGGACTCCCTTGGGAAGCAGCAAAATCATTTGACCATAGTGCTGCAATATCGCCAGAGTTTATTCCGATCGAACAAATTGAAAACATTCAGTCTCTGCGATTCAAGTGCAACCTTAATGGCCAAACTGTTCAAAATGGAGATTGTTCAGATATGATTTTCACCGTTGATAAACTAATATCATATGTTTCTCGATTTGTCACGCTCAAGATTGGAGATTTATTGTTTACGGGCACACCAGCAGGCGTAGGTGCTTTAAAAGTCGGAGACCAACTTGAGGGTATACTCGAAGACCGAAAATTAATTGATATTGAAATCAGATAATAAAGAGGGCTGATCCGCAGTGGACAGCCCTCTTTATTTTGAGAATATATATTTTTAATAATAGGTATATTCAAAATACTCTATACCGACAAGAGTCTTATTATCCCAAGTCCATTTTTCGATGACATCACCATAATCATTGAGCTTTTCTCTATAGGTCATAACACTGATTCGTTTCCCTGATTCTATGTCATAAACAATCTGTCTTACCAATTTACGACCTCGGTAATAGTATTCATTTTTGATTGCATCATTCATTTCAGATGACAATACGTAACCATATTTATCACGATTATATTTAATTTCGATACCGCCTTTTTCGCCTGCAGTCTTCGAGTAATTGATATACCCATTCAAATCATAGTCATATTCATACACAGTCAAACCGACACTGTCGTTGTGGGAAATCACCGTATTGACACGCATCAATGAGTCATATCCGAACTTAAAGTTATTTATGATAGTATCTTCGCCAACATATGATTTACTCTGTGCATTATCCATTGTGTCGTAGGTTACCTCCATTTTTCCACCTGCCGGGAATACTCGTGAAACCAAACGTCCCAGAGAGTCGTAATTCTCAATGATAATAGGCTTTGGGGTATCAGTCTTACTCTGAGCTACTTTGTGAATAACCGTTTTCACAGGGCCTTCATACTGTGAATACAAATCAAACGGAATAACCTTTCTCATTGGTTCTGGCTGACACGATGTCAATAACGTCACCAGACCTAACAATAAAAATCCAATATTTTTCATTTCTAAAAATTTTGCCACAAAGGTATTAAAAAAATCCCTTTTACTACAATAACCATCAATATTTAACTCTTATCATATTTACGACTTCACGTCCGACACGATTATTCAGTTCGGATATCAGAGTTGATTTTCTCATCATAATTTCATTTTTCACAACTGCAGATTCACACACAACCCACAAGACTCCATCTCTAAGATAGATATCTTTTGTCATATCGGCCAATGGTCCGACAATCTCACGCCACACAATAGGAACCCGCGATTCAGCAAATCCGGTTTTCATCTGTTCGCTGTTACTTATGATACTCGTAAGCAACTCTCCTACGGCAATTGGTTCAGTTCGTTTCATTTGCAATTATTTTATCTGTTCGAATTCTCCTTTGCTGACCTGCCATAATTTATGTTCGACGGTCAACCCGCTCAATATATTTGACAATCTCACCTTATTGCTATCAGTAATAAATATCTGTCCGAACCGCAAATCTGACACCAGTTTTATCAATCGTTCTACGCGACTTGCATCCAATTTATCAAAAATATCATCTAACAGCAGAATCGGCTTGACATCAGATTTATCGGCAATAACATCATATTGTGCAAGTTTCAGAGCTATCAGAAACGACTTTTGTTCACCCTGTGAACCAAATCGTCTCAGTTGTCGCCCTGCAAATGTCATAACCAAATCATCACGATGAATTCCGACTGTTGTGTGTTGCATAATACGATCCCTTTCACGAGCACTCTGCAACAATTCATACATCGTCGAATTATTCAACTGACTACGATACGACAATTCCACCTGGCTCCCACCGTCAGCCAAAGTCGAATAGTAGCCGGTCACTACAGGTGCAATCTCCTCAATGACCTCTTTGCGTCGTTGATAGATCAGTTGCCCCACGTCAGCCAACTGCATATCCAGCACATCAAGCAACTCATCAGAGAATATCTGCTGTTTGAGCAACCGATTCCTCTCAGCCAGCAACTTATTGTATCTGACTACGTTATACAGATAGTTTCTATCAATCTGTGAAACAAGTGCATTCAGATATTTTCGACGATCATCACCCGAATCATTTATCAATCCCGTATCATACGGACATACCAACACCACCGGCACTACACCAATATGATCCGATAACCGTTCATATAATCTGCCATTGAATTTCACATTTTTCGATTCACCTTTTTTGAGTGAAACCGTAACACGCTGCTCGATGTTCCCGCTGAAATTGTATACACCGTCAATCATAAAAAACTCTTCGGCAGCCATCACACACTGTAAATCACTCATTCCGACCGAACTTTTACACATAGACAACATATATACCGAATCCAACAGATTGGTTTTTCCTGAACCATTCTCCCCGATGAAGCAATTAAATTTAGGGGAAAAATCAATTCCAGTCTGAGCTATATTTTTGAAATTCAGTATGGTTAATTTATTCAGATACATTCTACATTCACACTTAAGTTTCAGTGATTTCACCACGAAATTAACTATTTTTTTAAAAAATATCCAAAAAATTATACAATCTTCAAGCAAAAAGTTTTACCTTTGTACCTTAATTGTATTGTTGGATAATTCGAAAAACAAAAATAACTATGGAGCAAAACAAAAAACACACTAACGAGGAACCTCAAGAGGCTATTGAAAATGCCCTCAGTTCAACTGAAATATTCCTCAGAGATCACAGTAAAATTTTTCTGGGCATCGTAGGTGCTATTATCGTTGTCGTAGCTGCCGTATTCTGCTACAAGAATTTCGTATCTCAACCTAAAGAACAAGAAGCATCTGCACAAATGTTCGTTGCTGAACAACTCTTCGCAGGCGACAAGTTCGAAGAAGCCCTCAATGGCGATGGCAACAATCTCGGTTTCCTCGAAATTGCGAAGAAATATGCATCAACACCTCAAGGTAACTTGGCAAACCGTTATGCAGGTATTTGCTATATGAAACTTGGCAAATGGAATGAAGCAATCAAATCACTTTCTCAAGTAAAAGAGAGCAAAGGAGTTCCGAGTGAAGTTCTGAACTCAATGAACTATGGTATGATTGGCGACTGCTACTCACAATTGGGCGATTATGCAAATGCCAAGAACTATTACACACGTGCTATTGACTGCACAAAGAATTCATTGACAACTCCGATGTACCTCAAGAAGTTGGGTATGATTTTTGAAAAACTCGGAGATAATAAGTCTGCTCTCGAAGCATACAAACGCATCAAATACGAGTTCACAACTTCAATCGAAGCTCGCGATGTTAACAAATACATCGGTCGCGTTGAACAAAAATAATTAAACTAAGCCTCTGTATATTAGGAGGGTGCCACGGCATTCCTCCTTTTTTTAAAACATAACGTTCTGAAACTATGATAGACTTGAAAAAGAACCTCTCTTATATCGACGTTGAGATTCCGTCTGCAAAAGATATGAAATTCGGTATTGCTGTGGCAAATTGGAACAACCAAATCACAGACAAATTGCTCGAAGGAGCTGTCAACACGCTACTCAAATATGGATGTTCCGAAGAAAACATTATCATTAAACGAGTTCCAGGTACATTCGAATTGACACTGTGTGCACAATTATTTGCAGAAAACACCGATGTAGACGCAGTTATCGCATTGGGATGTGTAATACAAGGCGACACCAGACACTTTGATTTCATATGTCAGAGCGTAACTGAAGGACTGACTCAACTGACTATAACTTGGGATATGCCGATGATTTTCGGAGTGCTGACAACCAATACTCTCGAACAAGCACAAGATCGCTGCGGAGGAAAACTCGGAAATAAAGGCGATGAAGCTGCGGTTACTGCAATTCAGATGGTCGCATTGCAGAAAGATTTACGTCGTGACTCAGGAAATATGATTATTGAAGATGAGGGCGTAAATTAACCTATAATATATTCGATCTCTTTAAAGGCCAGCGAGTAGTCATTCTGCTCGCTGTCTTTTATTTTCAATCTACCAAAACTATCAACTCCATCTATTCGGGCAGATATTTCGATCCCTGAAGCAAGTCTGTACGGGTAGTATTTACCATCTCTACGATAAAGATTCGACACGTAAATCGAGTCAAAATTCTCACCATTTACAAGCTGTCCATAGAGGTCAAAGAATATATCCACAAAATTCTGAAGTATTCGATTGCGGTCAAAATATTGGCAATCAGACTCTAGGCTTACTGATGTTGGATTGGGAATCGATTTATCAAATTCACACTGATTAACATTTATACCGATTCCGATAATAGACCGCGACAGATATTTCCCGGCTAGGTCGTGCTCAATCAGTATTCCACAAATCTTACGATCTCCGACATATATATCATTTGGCCACTTGATTTGAGCCGTAATTCCCACTTGTTCTAGCACTTTACACACCGAGAGAGCTGTTATTTCTGATATCTGGAATTGGTCTTCGGCTGCAACAGAGGTCGGAAACAACGATAAGGTAAACATCAAATTTTGACCTTCTATGCTGTACCAACTGTTTCCACGCTGCCCACGACCTGCACTCTGAAAATCAGCAATCCACAAACAAGATTTGCCCGAATTATCTTCTCGGGCAAGTTTATTTGTAGACTCGGTACGGGCAAAATACTCGACCTGCAATCCTCTACGGACAATATCAAAAGGATTAATCATTGCTATCCGGTTTCGAATGCAATTCCACATTTAGTGTATGCTCAGAGACCTTAACAATCGAATCGGCCAATCGTTCAGCCTCGGCAATTATATCGGCACAAACCACCACCGAATTGTGACACAATTCGATTTTATCAATATTCACCAAATAACTTTCTCGGAAATCAGATCTCAACTTATTTATTTCACGTTCAAGTTCATAGACTCGTTCCATTGCCTTATTAACATCAGTTGGGCTCTGTTCGATATTATCATTCATAACAATTTGAGCCCTCTCAACCAGATCAAAAATTTGGTTAACCTTACCTCTTAATTCCTGTGTAAAGCTCAATTTGTTATCGCGTTTCAACTTGATATATTTTGCCAGACGATAGTTCGAATCAGCCATTCTCTCAATATCAGATACAACCTTCAGCATAATCTGAATTGACTTCATATCGCCTTTTGAATCTTCAGAAGTCTTTGACAGATAGTTATATATCTCTGTTTCGACACTATCACTTATATTTTCATAGCGATGTATACGTTCATAAATCAGATCAAATTTATCAGTTTTGGTTTCGGCAAACAAACTACGCACAAAACCGAACATCTTGACCGATCGTTGAGCATAAGCCACCAATTCGTTCCGAACCTGTACGATTGAGAGTTGAGACGCAGAGAGCATTCCTCTATCAAGGTTCTTAAGACTCGACACATTCTCGTCATTTTGAGGAACAATTCTCGTAACAATGCGTGCTATTGTAGCTGTAAAACCAACCAAGAGACACGTGTTCGTAATATTGAACAATGAATGGAATAAAGACAAGGCAATCGGTCTCGATTCTGCATATTCAACCGGATTGAGTCCGCCACCCCACTCGACAATTGAGATTATCATATCTTCGAACCATCCGAACACAATCAACATCCATACGACACCGAATACATTGAATACCAAATGGGCCACAGCAGCTCTCTTTGCATCGGTATTGGCAATAATTGCAGCCAGATTAGCAGTAATCGTCGTACCGATATTTTCGCCAAGTACCATTGCCAGTGCACAATCAAACGGGATCCAACCGTTATTACACATAATAATGGTAATAGCCATTGTCGCACTCGAAGCCTGAATTATCACAGTCAGAAGTGTACCAATCAGCACAAACAACAGAATCGACCAATAACCAAGATCACTGAAATTAGAGAGGAATTCCAACCACGATGGATCACTTTGCAAACCACTCATTGCCTTCTTCATCAAGTCAAGTCCGAGGAACAGCAACGAGAATCCGACAATCATTTCACCGGCAGATTTCAATCGTGGTCTCTTCATAAACAACAGCGGGAACCCGATGCCGATCAGTGGGATTGCTAACATTCCAAGGTCGACTTTAAATCCGAAAAGACTTATCAACCAAACAGTTGCCGTAGTTCCGATATTGGCACCCATAATCATACCGATGCCCTGCGTCAGGTTTATCAACCCCGCATTAACGAAACTAACTATCATCACGGTTGTCGCACTCGAAGACTGGACTATGACCGTAATCAAAAGTCCTACCAATACGCGTTTGAATACATTGGAAGTCATTGCAGCCAGGATATTACGAAGTTTATCTCCCGCAATTTTCTGCAACGAGTCACTCATTGTTTTCATTCCGTAGAGGAACATTCCGAGTGCTCCCAACATTGTCAGAATTTGGAATAACTGACTATCCATTTAAATCTCTAATAAAATTCGGTGTATACGTATACACTTATTGTGCACATTTATTGTGCAAAATTAATCATTTTGTGTCAAATCACAATATTTATCCCCAAAAATCGGATATTACACATAAATTATGGTCTATACAGACTTCCAAAAACGCTTAAAGTCCTTATATTTTCCGAAACAAACCAGCTTATCTTCTGTCGTTAATTCAAAATTCAAATCTTGATTTTCGACTACGGTCTCATTTGAGACTCTCATTCCAAGCAAATTTATTGAAGAGTTTCCACGACACACACACAGCAACTGAAGACTAAACTCTTCGAACAATCTCAGTTCATTTGCACGACGACCAACTAATGATTCCGGCACCTGAAATTTCTCGACATAATGTTCTGCATCAACGACAAACGTTTCTAGCCCGATTCCCGAATCAAGCGAGTGGACCAACATTCTGGCAGACAACTCTTCGGGATTGAGAACTCGATCAATAGCAAATGCCTGCAACACTCCAGCGTGAATCGAATCGATTGCACGAGCATAGATATGGGCAATATTCATCTGTTTGAGCATCGCAACAACTTTTATTGAATCGCCAAAATTCTCACCTATTGCCACGACAACAACATCTGATTCGGTCAGTGGTAGCCGTCTTAATGACATCAAATCTGAAGCGTCCATTCGATAAGCCATTGTCACTTTGTCTTTTACGGCATCGACCTTTGCCATTTCAACATCAACACCAACTACTTCGTGTCCAAGTGCAGTCAACTCTTCGGCCAAAACACGGCCAAAATTACCAAGTCCTATGATTGTGAATTTCATATCGAAACTATTATGTTATTATTATATCCTCCTTCGGGAAATCTACATCTAATTCGTCATTACGTTTTACAAGTCCGAGCATCAATGTTATTAAACCAATTCTGCCGACGAACATCAATATGATTACCAGCAATCTTGAAGTTGTTCCCAATTGTTCGGTTATTCCAAACCCCATTCCTACAGTTGTCAGTGCTGCCATTGCCTCAAAAAACAACTCTTTAAAATTAATTGTCGGTTCTAATAGAACAAGCATAAACACCGATATTCCAATGACAAATATTGACATAAATATCGTTGCATTAGCCCGATTGACCGAGCCTGCACTCAACTCTCGTCCCAAAACCTCAACCTTACTGCGTTCTCTCACCACCGACCAAAGATTTATCACCGAAACGGCAAACGTATTCACTTTGACTCCTCCAGCCGTAGACTGACTGCCTCCCCCTATCCACATCAAAAATACCAACACGATCAATGACGGAACGGTGTATGAGTTCATATCATAAAATCCAAATCCCGCAGTTCGAGGTGAAACCGACATAAAAAAACTCTGTACAATATGATCCAACACTCCACCAGAGAGTTTGCTCCACTCAAATATCAGGAAACACAATGTCCCAAGCAATACTAAGCCAAAAGTCGAAATAATAACAATCTTACTATTCAGATTCCACAAGTGCGGACTGCGACGCAAACGGCTATTACGAGAAAATATCCATCTGAATAGTGTCTTAAGATAAAATACGATTACCTTCATAAAGTTTTCGAGTATCGGAAATCCGATACTACCGAGCATAATCAAAGCCGACATTGTCAGTAATAGTGCATTATTGCCCATAAAAGCGGGAGTTCCCAATCCAGATGACACTGTCGAGAAGCCCGCGTTACAGAATGCAGACACACTATGAAATAGTGCATATCCTAGTTCCTCGGTCAGAGTCATACCGATTTTGCCGTGGATTGACAACCAAATGCAGACAAAACCAATAGTTTCGATTATTGCCGTAAATCCCATAATTCGCAAAAGGGTGCCGAACAACGAACCATACTGATTCGAGCCAAAAATGTCACTCAATATCATCTGGTTATAGAACGAACGATTGCCCATAAAAAAGACTGCGAAAAAACTCGTAAGTGTCATCAATCCCAATCCTCCGATCTGCATCAACAGACAAATTATTGCCAAACCCAGCGGCGTAAATGTTGTTGCAACGTCCACAGGTGACAATCCCGTAACACAGACTGCACTTGTCGATACAAACAATGCATCAATTAATGACAAGCGGTTATAAGTTGCATTAGGCATCAACAGCAATCCCATTCCGATTAGGATCACCATCAAAAAACTTATGACAAATACTTTGGAGGGATTAACCCTACGTTTCATAATTCCGATTATTGCACCGGAAATTTCAAGTATCGAGACCATTGTCAACACGATTGCCTGATAGTAATCGTTCATCAAAAATTTCCGTATCGAGTTCCATATCAGACTATTGCCATTATTGAAAAGTGCCGGCAACAAGATTACAAACAACAATCCGTATACAATTGAGACCCGCAATTTTATCCGTTTACCACCAGATTCGTTTAACGAAAAAAATCTCAACACACCCAGAACCATAAAGGCATACGGCAACCTGTCTAACAACCTATGAATCATCTCCCTATGCTGAAGGTCCACATCAAAACCAATCAGATATATCAATGACAAGAGTGACATCAGGCTTACCAACAACAATCCCACAACCGCTATCCGGTTTGTTATATCCAGATAGGGTATCAGATATTTTTTATAGTACTGAAAAAAGTTCTTTGGCATTTTCAGATTTTTTCAAGACATTGCTACTTGAAACCAGGTGCAGTTACTGCAATCATCTCTCCGTCAGGCGTAGTCAAATTAACACCTCGATCTTCTGCCACGATGTATCCGATTTGCTCGATTCCACCTAAACCGAGAACTTTATCTCTGTCTTCAAGTGAGATTGTAAACATCATTTCATAATCTTCACCACCATTCATTACTGCGATAACAGGATCGGTATTCAACTCTTCAGCCATTTTAAATGTTTCGCTGGCAATAGGCAATCTATCAAGGAACACCTTGGCTCCTACTCCTGATGCACGACAAACCTGCAACAAATCTGATGCAAGGCCATCACTCAAATCTATCATCGAGGTCGGTTTCACCCCGGCATCTGCCAACAGTTGATTGAGAGACATCGGCACCTCAGGACTCAACTGCCTACGCAACAGATACTCATAACCTTCAAAACTAGGTTTCGGATCTGCAATATTTTTCAGCACACGTCCCTCTCTATCGAGTAAACGCAGTCCCATATATGCACCACCGAGATCGCCCGTTATGCAGATTACGTCGTTTATTTTTGCACCCGAACGATAACAAATTTTATCTTTATCAACTCGTCCTACAGCCGTAACTGCAATTGAGAGTCCCGTCACAGAAGATGTAGTATCTCCACCGACCAGATCAATTCCATAATGTTTGCAGCCCAATCGTATACCTTCGTAGAGGCTATCTAGTTCTTCGACCGCAAAGCGTGAAGATATTCCGATTCCGAGAGTCAACTGAGTCGGGGTTCCATTCATAGCATAAATATCCGACACTGCAACCGTCACCGCTTTGTAGCCCAAATGCTGCAACGGGGTATAGACCAAATCAAATGCAATTCCCTCCAGTAGTAATTCACTACTAATCAACACATAGTGATCACCCGCATCTATTACGGCTGCATCATCACCTATTCCCTTTATGGTTGTCGAATGTTTATTCTCAAACTTGGAACTCAAATGGTCAATCAATCCGAATTCGCCATACTCGGCAATATCTGTTTTCTTTTCAGTATTCATACTTTTTTTTTAATCCTTATTGCTTACAAATTTAATAATTTTCAGTCGAACAATACGTTTGCTATTTTAACTCCATTTCGCCCAGCAAATCTCTGATTACAACCGATGCACAATAGATACCAAACAGAGGTGGCATATAAGAGATAGTCCCCACATTTGATTTTTTATTTCTTTCCTCACAAAGAATCATTGACCCTTCTCGAACAGGTTCCGGGGAGAAGACCACTCTAAATCCTCGTTTAATTCCGATTCTTGAGAGCCGTTTACGCAACATATGAGCCAATGGACAATGATGCGACTTAGATATATCAGATATTTCCAATAACTCAGGATTGGTCTTTGCACCCGCTCCCATCGAACTCACAAGCGGAATATTCCTATCCAAAGCCCCCTTTATCAGGGCAACTTTGGGCGACAACGTATCAATCGCATCCACGACATAATCGAACGACGACAAGTCAAGCAACTCTCCGAATGACTCCTCATCAACAAATCTATCTACTATAGTCAATTCAATATTCGGGTTAATCGATTTCAACCTCTTTTCGAATTCGGCACATTTACTCTGCCCCACATTTTCGTGGACTGCAATCAATTGTCTATTAATATTTGACAAGCCCACAACATCACCATCAACAATGGTCATACGTCCTATTCCCGCACGGCAAAGCATTTCGGCTGCATACCCACCGACTCCGCCAAGTCCGGCAACAAGCACATTTGCACTCAACAATGCCCCCAATTTCTCTGTACCTAACAACAATTCGGTCCTTTCAAGCCAATTGTTCATAGTTCGAATATTCTTTTAAAATTATTGTATATCAATTCTTTCAGAGATTCTATCTCAATACTTTTCACTCTGCCGACACACTCATAAACCTCTCTGATCCCCACAGACGAATCATCCGTCTCCATCAAAATATTCTCAATAGGCAACCATCTCAACAGATTCTGCAATTTTTCACTACGAATTATCATTGCCCCAAAAGACAGATTAAAATTTCGCTTCAGCAGTTGTTCGGCAAGTTGAGCAGACCCATTGAACCCGTGTACTACAAACTGCACTTTCTGATAATCCCGAGTCATCTCAAGCAATTCATTATACCCCTTTACACAATGAATCAACATCGGCAATCCCTGAGAATGAGCATATTCCAACTGCAACTCAAACAATCTCTGCTGAGCCTTTAACTCACTTCGTCCGCTTGCGAAATCAAAACCACACTCACCCACAGCAATCGCATCAGAATGCGATTCAAGCCAGCACCGAGCCTCCTGCAAGGATACACGTCCAGAATCCCACGGATGAATCCCTACCGAATAGAGACATTCCGAGGAGTATTCTCTGTCCCAAAGAGTCGATTTTACGACAACAACCTCATTATCAGAGCAATGACGATGTGTGTGAATATCTATAAAATTCATTGTCGACACATTTCCGAAACAAAGGTAAAAATTTTGAATCGTAAATCAAACAAAAAAGTGGAGTGTCACCAAACACTCCACCTCTCAATATTTCAGTTCTGTCAGATTTAATACAACTTAAACTCATCAACAAGTTCCGAAACAGTATATGACTTCTGTTCGCCATCTGCCATTCTCTTAACAACAATCTTTCCCTCAACACGTTCCGATTCTCCAATGATGGCCACATACGGAATTGAACGGCGGTTAGCATAATCCATCTGCTTTTTCATCTTCACAGCTTCTGGATATATTTCACACATAAATCCACGCTCCCGCATCATTCGTATAACCTTCAGGCTCTCAAGTTCTTCTAAACCACCAAAGTTTACGAACAACAGTTGTGTCGAAGTTTGAGCATTCATCGGGAACAAATCCAGACCCGACATCACATCATAGATTCTATCTGCGCCGAACGATATTCCCACACCAGACATTCCCGGCAAACCAAAGATTCCGGTAAGATCATCATAACGACCTCCACCACAAATGCTACCTATTTGAAAATCAAGTGCTTTAACTTCAAAAATTGCACCCGTATAATAGTTCAAACCACGTGCCAGCGACAAATCCAATTCAATCGGCAACTTGACACCAACCGACTCAACATAGTCCAAAACACGACTCATCTCCTCAACGCCCTTCAAGCCTGTTTCTGAACCCGAAATAATCTGAGCAATGCGTTCAAGTTTTTCTCTGTTAGTTCCCTCCAGCGACAGAATTGGTTGAAGCATTTCGACAGCCTCAGCACTAATACCACGTTCTTGCAACTCGGCATTGACTGCATCAAGCCCGATCTTATCAAGTTTGTCGATTGCAACCGTAATATCAATCATTTTGTCGGCATAACCTATCGTCTCGGCAATACCATAAAGTATCTTTCTATTATTGATTTTCAGTAGAGTACGAATTCCAAGATGATCAAAAACCGTCTCTACAATCTGAATCAATTCCAACTCGTTAATCATAGATGTCGATCCAATAACATCGACATCACATTGATAAAATTCTCGGTAACGGCCCTTCTGAGGACGGTCTGCCCTCCATACAGGTTGTATCTGATAACGCTTGAATGGGAAGGTGATTTCAGACTGATGCTGAACGACGTAACGTGCAAACGGGACTGTCAAATCATATCGCAATCCCTTTTCACACAAACGTGCAGCCAAAGCTCCTGATGTGCTGTTATGAATATCATCATCTGTAATTCCACCCATAAAATCTCCCGAGTTGAGTATTTTGAAGAGCAATTTATCCCCCTCTTCTCCATACTTACCCATCAGTGTTGACAGATTCTCCATCGATGGAGTCTCCAATGGCAGAAATCCATATTTGCCGAACACACTGCGAATCGTATCGAATATGTAGTTTCGTCTGATCATAATCTCAGGCGAAAAATCTCTCGTACCCTTTGGTATCGACGGATGTTGTTTTGCCATACTTTGAATATTTTCAGAGTTACTCGGTTAATTTTCTATACTTCACACGATGAGGTTGATCATCACCTAAACGTTTCCGTTTATTCTCTTCGTATTCAGAGTAACTACCCTCGAAGAATACTACTTTCGAATCGCCCTCAAATGCCATAATGTGTGTAGCAATACGGTCAAGGAACCAGCGGTCGTGAGAGATGACTACAGCACAACCTGCAAAGTTTTCAAGACCCTCTTCTAAAGCACGTAATGTATTTACGTCAACGTCATTGGTCGGTTCGTCCAGCAACAATACGTTGCCTTCCTCTTTAAGTGCCAATGCCAAATGCAGACGGTTTCGTTCACCACCAGAAAGAACTCCACATTTTTTCTCCTGATCGGCACCAGTGAAATTGAATCGACCGACATAAGCTCGTGCATTTATCGAACGTCCACCCATTGTGATTATTTCACTGTCCTGAGAGATAACCTGGAATACGGTTTTTTCTGGATCAATCGATTTATGTTGCTGATCGACATAGGCAAGTTTCACTGTTTCGCCCACTTTGAATGTACCACTATCGGGCTGTTCGAGTCCCATAATCATACGGAACAGTGTTGTCTTACCCGCACCATTAGGACCAATCACACCAACAATACCTGCAGGCGGAAGTTTGAAACTCAAATCATCAAACAACAACTTGTCACCAAATGCCTTGCTCACACCCTGAACTTCGATTACGACATCACCCAATCGAGGTCCGTTCGGAATAAATATTTCAAGTTTTTCCTCTTTCTGCTTAGTATCTTCGTTAAGCATCTTGTCGTAAGCTGACAGACGTGCTTTGGATTTTGCGTGACGTGCTTTCGGAGCCATACGAACCCATTCCAACTCGCGTTCGAGAGTTTTACGACGCTTGCTTTCCTGTTTTTCTTCCATCGCTAGACGGGCAGTCTTTTGCTCCAACCAACTCGAATAATTTCCTTTCCAAGGAATACCCTCACCACGGTCAAGTTCAAGAATCCAGCCTGCAACATTATCTAGGAAATAACGGTCGTGAGTTACGGCAATTACTGTTCCTTTGTACTGTTGGAGGTGCATTTCGAGCCATTCGACAGACTCTGCGTCCAAGTGGTTGGTCGGCTCGTCCAACAACAATACATCAGGTTCCTGCAACAACAAACGACACAATGCCACACGACGACGTTCACCTCCAGAAAGGTGTGCTACGAGTGCTTCTCCCTCAGGACATCTTAGTGCGTCCATTGCACGTTCAAGTTTGCTATCAAGTTCCCAACCGTTCTTATGGTCAATCAATTCAGTCAATTCGCCCTGACGTTCAATCAGTTTTGCCATTTGATCGTCGTCCATTGGCTCGCAGAACTTCTGGTTAATCTCTTCATACTCCTGCAACAATGACACAACATCTGCACAACCCTCTTGAACAATCTCCTTAACCGTCTTATTATCATCAAGTTGTGGCTCTTGTTCGAGGTATCCCACCGAATATCCCGGAGAGAATACTACTTCGCCCTGGAAATTTTTATCGATTCCGGCAATAATCTTCATCAATGTAGATTTACCAGAACCGTTCAAACCGATAATACCTATCTTTGCTCCGTAAAAAAACGACAAGTAAATATCATTCAGAATCTTTCTATTGTTCACAAGTGTCTTAGACACTCCAACCATCGAAAAAATTATCTTTTCGTCAGCCATTTCTGTCAATTATGTTTTTTACATTAATGTACCAGAACCATTTCCCAAACCAAAATCATCAGGATTGTCTATTTCAGTAAATCCTTCAGTAGATGAGAATTTTAATTTCAACGGCATTATCACACGCTGCATTTTTTTGTCATATCTGAGAGCACCGTAAACAAATTCCAATTCAAATCGCTCTTCGTTTCCGAATCTTTCGACAAATGCCTCCTTCGGAAATTTATCAATCTGTTGACGAATAAATGCTGCAATCTCCTTATCTGCAACAGTCTCTGAATCAGACACCAAATTCTTCACACCAAAATGCACATCTGCACGTTGAATCATTTTCAACACAGAATCCATCAATCCAGCCTCACCACCATATGCAGCAGGATTTCCTGTGATATTATAGTCGTAGATTCTCACCGAATAACTGATTACATTATCGTGTTCATCAGCACCCGAACTACAAGCTATGCTCATCACAGCCACAGCCAAAATTAACAACAGTTTTTTCATCATTTTAAGTTTTAAAGTTTCTAATTTCACATTTAAACATTTCCAGGCAAAGGTACAAAATTTAAATATAATTTCCCAACCACACGCCCTATTATTATTATGAACGTGAAAATTGACATTCCTATTTCATATTTTCGTTTTTTTCGCGTACATTTGTCGCGAAAATCTTTTATGTATGTTAAGCAGAAGATTATTACGTATCAAAGCCATTAAGGCTGTTTATGCACATTTGAAGTCAGAAGCTGACTCAGTTGGTGCCTCAGAAAAAAATTTAGTGTATTCGATAGAAAAGGCATACCACCTTTACAATCACGTCTTTAACATTGTCGTTGAGGTCAAAAAATTGGCTGAAACCAAAATCCTGGCAGGCAAACAAAAACACTTGCCGACTTATGAAGACCTGAATCCAAACACAAAGTTTGTCGATAACGCAGTGATAAACAAGATTGCCGAGTGTGAACAACTTGCAATCTTCTGTGAACGCAACTCGCTGAATTGGTCGAACTATCCCGAACTAATAAAGAAAATATACTCGAACCTCATCAAAAGCGACTACTATAAAAACTATATGGACAAAAAGAGTCGCTCCTATGTCGAAGACCAGAAATTTGTCATTGACTTTTTCACCTACGAGTTGGAAGACAATGAACTGCTGGAGGAGGTTCTACTGGAACAATCAATTTTCTGGGAAGATGATCTCGGATTTGTCCTGACAATGATTATTAAAACGCTGCAAGGCTGTTCAGAAAAAAAGGCTCTGAAATTGATGCCTATGCTAAAGACCCAGGACGATCTTGACTACATCAAGTCAGTATTCTGCAAGGCTCTGATCAACAAGGATAATTATATGAAAATCATCGAACGTTTCACTAAAAACTGGGATGTCGACAGATTTGCATTTATGGACCACGTAATTATGATTACGGCAATCTCCGAACTGATCAACTGTCCTACAATTCCAATTAAGGTCACACTCGACGAATTCATCGAAATTTCGAAATACTACAGCACCCTCAGCAGTAGCACATTCATCAATGGCGTATTGGACAAAATTGTTGATGAACTGAAAGCCGACGGCACAATTACAAAAGAGGGACGAGGTTTGGTCGAATAAACTACTTTGATTTAAAATTGGTTTATGACTAAAAATGTCGAAATATTCTGTAAACAGATTAAATTCGTGATAATTTCGCTATCTTTGTCGTTGGGCATATTTGTTGCGGGCAGTTGTTCCCGAAACGAGAAGCAACAAAACAAAGAACTTAGTAGCGAAGTTATGGACAAATTTCCGAATATTTCGATTTCTGACTCAGTTCTGAACACAACTCGAGCAGTTGCTGATTTTGATTTCGGTCGAATCTCAAGCGGCGAAATCATCGAAAAAATACTGATAATCAAAAATAGCGGCAAAAGTTCTTTTCTGATTGAGCATATAAAGACAGATTGCGGATGCATTACAGTCAACTATCCCGAAGAACCGATTCTGCCTGGACAACGACGTTCGGTAAGACTCTCTTTCAACTCACGAGGACAGCACGGCTGGGCAAATAAAACCGTTGAATTCAAAACCTCAATCAACGAAAAAACTTTTAAACTAAACACAAAATGTGAAATTGATAACTAAAAAATAATCTAACAAAATGTACACAATGTTTACAATTTTTCAAGTAGCTGAAGCTCAACCTGCAGGCGGAATGTCTTTCTGGATTATGATGATTTTGATCTTCGTCGTAATGTATTTCTTTATGATCCGTCCTCAACAAAAACGTCAAAAAGAGTTGATGAAATTCCGTCAATCTATCGAAAAAGGCTCTAAAGTAATCACAGCTGGCGGCATCTACGGAACCGTTAAGTCTGTTGACGAAACAACTGTACAACTCGAAGTTGATCACAACGTATCTATTCGCGTAGATAAATCTTCGCTTATGCGTGATCCTGCAGATCTCATTAAATAAGTTCCATCAGCAAAGAATGACAGCCGCAGGAGTGTATTCCTTTGCGGCTGTTCTTTTATCTCAATATGGCAAAAAACTCATCTACGGAAATAATCTGTCACCCACGACTCGGACCAATCTGTATCCGACAGAACCCTTCGGTCAAGAACATCTCGATTAGACTTAAATCCACAGGTGAGATCATTCTGACCTACCCCACAGCACGTTCAAAAACAAGGGCACTTTCATTTCTCGATACCAAAACAAATTGGATTATACAGCGTCGCAAACATTTCCAATCTATCACACAGAAATTCGATCTCAGACTGCCAATAAAAACCAAGCTGCACGAGATTCGCGAATGCAACAAAACACCCGAATCCGAACAAAAAAACATCATCTACATCGAAAATTCCCCACAGAAGAGCCACGAACAGCACATCGAGGAGATAAAACTCACACTCAAAAAAATTTGGCGAAAAGAGGCACAACTTCTACTCCCTGAACGTGTCGAACAAATTGCTCAAAGATTCGGTTTCAGATATGGACGTATCTCACTGCGTGCGTGTCGCACCCGCTGGGGCAGTTGCTCAGCTAATAACGACATATCGCTAAACATTAACCTAATGCAGTTACCCGACGAACTTATTGACTATATTATTATACACGAACTCTGCCATACGGTTCACAAAAATCACGGCAGCGAATTCCACAATCTCGTAGACAAATGCACGAATGGTGCAGAATTTGAACTCAGAAAAAAATTAAAAAATTACACTCCTCTCAGATAGCATTAATATATTTTCACTATCTTTGTGAACCAACCTCTAATAATGATTATATGACCGAAAGAAAAGAAATCAAAAAAATCCCTATGGGTGGATTTTATACTCGCGGAATTGCTGCAATTGTTCTCGGATTGGTATTTATGATTTGGCCCGGCAGTTCGATTGACTACATTATGAGAATTCTCGGCACAGTGCTATTTGTCATAGGTGGAATCACAATGATCAACTACTTAAGACTCAAAAAATTAAATACAGCACTGCAATACAACCAACGCATTACCCCATATATGGCAGTGCTGATGATGCTCGTGGGATTGTTGTTGTTGCTATTTCCTCGTTTTTTCATAAATTTCATAATGATTATAATGGGATTGTTGTTACTGATCGCAGCACTCGAACAGTTCGCAACAATATCTTGGCGTAGAAAATATGGTGCAATACCTCTGTTTTTCTATCTATTTCCACTTGTGTTGGCGGTATCGGGAGTTCTGGTCATCGCACAGCCATTCGAGACTGCAACAGGAGTATGGGTACTCTGTGGTGCAGCACTCGCACTTTACGGAATAATTGAACTACTCAGTAGCAGCCGAATCTAAAAACTCAAACTCATTATGGAAAATTTCTTACATTTCTACTCGGACTATTAGTTGGTTACGGTGTTCTCAATTTCACAGATGGATTTTTTAATAATTTTTTTTAAAAAACTATTTATACATTTTGTTAATTAAAAATATTATTTATATTTGCAGTATGTTATAAAAGAAAACTTACTCATAAACTCAAATACTATGAAAAAACTCATCTTGACACTTGCATTATTTTGCACAGGAATAATCTGCACAAATGCACAGGAACGCACAAACAATCTGCCTGAAGAGACTAAAAAGATCATCAATGACATCAAATATGTCGACACAAAAAATCTTTCAGATGAAGAGGCTGCAGTTGTGCTGAGAGTCCTCAACAAAATTAAAGAAGTAAAAGTTACAGAATTTAAAGCTGTACGAGCAAACGACATAAAGAATGAAACAATTAACAAACCTGATTTGAAAGTCGTAACTCAACATCTTAAAAATAAACCTATGATTATTTTGGATGGATTCGAAATTTCATACGAACAATTTGGCAATATTAACCCGAATTCCGTCGAGTTTATTAAAATTTTGACTGGCAATGCTGCTGTCAGCCTATATGGAGAAAAAGGTAGTAATGGTGTTGTCATTGTCTCTTCTAACAACAAACGCACAGATTGTCCTAAGGCTGCTCAGTGCCCAGACAAAACAAAAGAAGCAATAGTTACAGGATTTACAACTGTACGACGAGCAAACGACATAAAGAATGAAACAATTAACAAACCTGATTTGAAAGTCGTAACTCAACATCTTAAAAATAAACCTATGATTATTTT
>JAEIGA010005108.1_pt1 | contig 20143 bp, 26 predicted proteins | sample 9270691 | NCBI WGS metagenome assembly JAEIGA01 (sample SAMN17057246, study PRJNA624740) | gut metagenome | biome: biome; isolation source: fecal sample | host: Bos grunniens | place: China: Xizang | collected 2019 | reverse complement strand
TTTGAAAACTCAGTAAACACGGGGGATAAAGCAGAAAGACAACCGAGGAAAAACCCGTCTCGGACGACGGAGAAAGATGACCTGAAACTTCGATTGAAAAGAAAACGGCTTTCCTCACTTCGGATTTAAATTGGGAAAAGAAAAAGAAGAAGAAAAGAAAAAAGAAACGCCGGAAAAGGGAAAGAGAAGGGGACGAAAATGCGGAGCGGTTTGGCTGACGGCGAGGAGCCGGAGGGCAACAGAGCGGAGCAAATGGAGGATAAAAAAGATTGCCTTTTTGAAGATAATTTGATTTGCCCCGTGACATAGTAGGTTTGAGAAAAGCGACTTTTGGGAACGGGAAACGGTCGAAAATACGGCTTTTAAATGCCCGCTTTGGGAAAAATCCCCCACTTTGGCAAAAAGAGGAGTTAAAAACTCCCATTTTGGGAAATCTTTTCCCGTTTTGGAAAGAAAGGAGAGGTAGAGTGAGAAACAAAAACTACAAAGGGCGAACAGAAAAGAGGATGTTAACAAAGAGCAAGACTGTGTTTAAAGCGTACGACCCCATCCAATCTGCTTATGCGGAAGTTCTAGAAAAAAGAGAGGATATTGTTGAGATTAGGAGCAACATTGTTTTAGATAATTTTCCGATGGGTGATTATATGACAGATTTTGTTTGTGTTAAGGTTAGTGGGGACTTGATGGTACGGGAGTGTGTGTATCGAAAACTGATTACTCGACCATCGACGCTAAAATTGTTGGATGGCAGTAAAGAGTATTGGAACCGTAGAGGAGTGACGGACTGGGGGCTAGTGACGGATGCAGAAACTACTAAAGAATAACAATCAGATTATACGTGTTTTACAGACTAGGGAAGATAAGGCTCTGGTAATTGATTGTGTAAAAAGAACGATGCCAGTGTGGATAACTCTTTCAGATGTCGAGGGTTATGTGGATTGTACGGAAGAAGAATTATTTTTGAAAACAAATGTGGATTTCAATAGAGAATTGAATGGTGACGAACGCAAAATAGCGCGAGAACGATTTACGCTTATTGCTGGTATTCTGCCTTTTGTCGGGGATGATAAGAAACGGAATTTTATGATTCATCAAATGTCTGAAAAGAAAAGCAAGCAAACTATTCGCAGATATTTGTGTTTGTATTTGGCGTATCAGAATGTTTCTGTACTTGCTCCGTTACAAAAGAAAGATAGGGAACTATCTAAAGAAGAGAAAAATATACGCTGGAGTTTAAACAAATATTATTTTACCAAAAACGGGAGTAGCCTTAAAACAGCATACACCATGATGTTAAAGGAAAAGTATTGTGATTCGAATGGGAAGTTGTTATTGGAACATCCAAGTTTTCATCAGTATCGTTACTTCTATCGTAAAACAAGAAAGTTGCAAAATCTCTATATTTCTCGTGATGGAATAAAGGATTATCAAAGAAATAAAAGACCGTTGCTCGGAGATGGGGTTCAAGAATTCTCTCCTAATGTCGGCACTGCAATGTTAGATGCCACCGTCTGCGACGTTTATTTAGTGAATGAATCAGGATGTCTCATAGGACGACCAATTCTAGCAGCCTGCATAGATGCATTTAGTGGACTTTGTTGTGGTTATACACTTTCTTGGGAAGGTGGACTATATAGTCTGCGAAATCTAATGTTGAATGTTTTAACAAACAAAGTGGAATGGTGTAAACGTTTTGGAATCTCTATCACAAGGGATGAATGGAATTTTAGTCAATACCTTCCTGCTGTTCTCGTTAGCGATAGAGGAAGCGAATTTAAATCAGAAAATTTCGAACATATTACGGAACTGGGGGTGTCAGTTATAAATCTGGAATCTTATAGACCCGAGATGAAAGGCCCCGTTGAAAAATTCTTTGACTTGATTCAAGAGTATTATAAAAAATTCTTGAAGGGAAGAGGGGTTATAGAATTTGATTTCCAAGAACGAGGAGCACCCGATTATAGAAAGAATGCGTGCTTACAGATGAAGGATTTTGAGAAGGTGATTTTGCACTGTATTCTTTATTATAACTCTAAGAGGGTTGTTGAAAATTATCCTTATACAGAGGATATGATTCAATCACAAGTTTTGCCACATTCCAATGCTATTTTTGAGTATGGGAAAAAGCAGATGTCCGCAAATCTGATTCCGATTGAGAAGGCACAGTTAATACAAGTGCTACTTCCAAGAGAAGAAGGAAGGTTTACAAGATATGGTTTAAAAGTAAACCAATTACGATACAAGCGCGAAGGATATACAGAAAGATATCTAAAAGGTGGAATGGTTACGGTTGCTTATAATCCGGATGATGTAACAAGGGTTTATCTTCTTGAGAATGGAGATTACATTCCGTTTGAGTTGATTGAATCCAGATTCAGAGGAAAAGAAATCTCTGAGGTTCGTGAAATGAAAGCAGAACAGAGAAAAATTGTACGTGCTGTTGCAGAAGAGAATTTGCAGGCACAAATTACCCTAGCAGATAATATTTGCACAATAGTTGATAATGTTACAAAACCAGAAAAGATTAATATGAAAGACATTCGCAAACATAGAGAAATGGAAGAAAGAAGAACACACTTAGATTTTACGAAAGAAGGTGTTATAGATGAATGAAATTGTAAAACGGTTGCCTCCAATGTTGTTTGGAAAAGAGTTAGATGAAGCATTACAGATATTGCCGCCATACAATGAAAATATTCGTTTAGAAAATGAAACTACAAGATTAATGGCATTGTCTGATTTGTATCGTGTTTATATCCCTACTCAGGAATCAAAAGAAATCTATAGTAAATTATATCTTTCGTTAGTGAGGGGATTGGAAAAGAAAACAACAAAAGAGGAGATAGAGCAATATTATAAAAACTTAGATGTTATAAGAGGAAACACGTTTTCTTCAATTGTTTCTGGGATTGATACTTTCAGTATATTGGGAGAAGCCGGCGTTGGAAAAACATCGGCGGTTTCACGTGCAATTGATTTAATAGGTGGAAATAGAGTAATTGAAATAGAACATCCATATAGAAAAATAATTCCTTGTCTGAAAGTAGAAACACCACATGATTCTAGTGTCAAGGGAATGCTTTTTGAAATCTTACGCCAAATCGATTTGCATATCGGAACGCAATACTATGTGCAGGCTATACGATATCACGCAACTGTTGATATTTTGATAGGTTCCGTATCGCAAGCATTAATTTCACACTCAGCGTTATTAGTCTTGGAGGAGGTCGAACACATTTTAAATAATCGTATCAATGCACCAAAATTGGTTGGGGCCCTCACTCAGTTAATAAACTCATCTGGTGTTACAATATGCCTCATAGGAACGCCAGTGTGTGTTGACTTTTTTAAACAAGAACAGCATTTAGCCCGGCGTTCCTTGGGAATTCAGTATGATGTTATGAAATATGATGATGAGTTCTATCGTTTTTGTTCAATATTGTTTCGTTATCAATATGTAAAAAACAGGACAGACATAGATGATGCAACAGTCTATTGGTTGTTTCAGCATAGCAATGGAAATCCATCTATGGTTGTTTCGTTGATTGCTATGGCACAAGAACTATCTATTCTAAATGGAAGTGAAATTTTGGATATAGGTTCATTAAAAGAGGTATATAAAAATCGAATGGATATGCTTCAAGGATTTATTAAAACTAAGCCGTTAGTAAAACCTGCTAGAATCAAACCGAATAGATTAGAACTATCTGATAATAACGAAGAAATCGCAGGAGATATAACACTTGCAACGATTGTATTGGAGGCGAGAAAGAATGAGTCTGATGTAGTCTCCTGTTTAAAAAAACATATAGTTGTGGAGGAGATTTTGGTATGAGTGGCACTTTTGGTGTATTCACGGACGCATATGAAGACGAACTTGTATATAGTCAACTCGCTAGGTACTTTGTGAGAACAGGGTATATTTCATATAAAGCAGTTGCAAATGAATTGTTTCAAAACAGCGGGGCAAGACCACACATAGAGTATTTTATAAAATTTACTCCTGAAGCATTAGAAGCGATTACGAGACATATATCATTGGAAGATGTCATAATGAAGCACACTATGTATCCGTATTATGCACGATTCTATTCCAAAGAAGTGAAAAAGGCAGCCTTTGAGGATTTGATGCAGATGGGTGGGGGTATCCGAAATATGCTGACTGGCTCACTAAGGCGATATGGGGAAGATAGATTTTTGCGTTATTGCCCGATGTGTCTAAAGGAAGATAAAGAAATGTATGGTGAGAGTTACTGGCACCGCACGCATCAACTTCCCAGTGTTATAGTTTGCCCGAAGCATCATTGCTATTTGTGTAATAGTACAGTTTTAATAAACGGTACGAAAAAACTTTCGCTTATATCGGCGGGTGAAGAATTGAAAGATGTGGAGGAACCAGTATATTCAACGAACAATGTTGAGAAGTTAGTTGCAAAGTATATTACTGATGTATTCCTTTCTGATTTTGATATGGAGTCAGATGGAAATGTGGGTAGGTTTCTTCATTCCAAGTTAGCAAATACCAACTATCTGTCTCCGAGAGGGCAGAATAGAAAGTTGGAACTTCTTGCGAAAGATTTCAATGAGTTCTATGCGTCGATTGATGAACGGAGAGCCTTTTGTGAGGCATGGCAGTTGCAAAATGTGTTTACTGGTAGGAAAAAAGATACGAATCATATTTGTCTTTTAAGTATTTTTTTGAACATTGGTGTAGACGAATTGTTGGAAATGAAGTTACCAGAAAAAACGCAAGACGAATTGTTTGATGAACGATTATTTGCCTTGAAGGAAGAAGGAAAGACATGTGCTGAAATTGCAGAGATTTTGAATGTGAGGCGTAAAGTTGTACAACTCATTTGCAATGACCAATATTTTTATCGAAAACCAGTACAAAGGAAAGCAAAGGCAAAAGGGGCTAAAGTGCGAGATTGGGTAAAGGTTGATGAACAAACTCTACCATTAGTCAAAACAAAGATAGAGCAAATGCGTGGGACCGAATACAATAAGCCACACAGAATTACATTTAATGCAATCGAAAGAGAACTGAATTTGACAAGCGGACAGATACGTTTGCGACTGCCAATGTGTAGGGATGAAATTCTAAAACAGCAAGAACCAATAGAAAAATATTGGGCAAGAAAAATTATTTGGGCTGTGAGAACTTTGGAAAGAGAAGGGGCAACATTAAATTGGCATCGAATTACTTCTTTGGCAGGTATGAGAAAGAAGGATTTTGCTGCGTGTTTTCCATATTTACAAAATATGATTGAGGAAAAAATGTTAGAGCGACTTTGTAATATTCTAAATTCACTTTCGAAGATAGAGGAGTGACATGGCAGTATCAAATCTAACGTGCATGGAAAATGTATCAAAAGTTTATGGTAGAAAGCAGATAAAGGTCTGCTATTAGCGTATCAATATTGACGAACGATACATTTGATATTTGAAAGGAGGAAAAGATGGAATATATAGATTATGGATATTGTAGAATTTCGACCAATAGACAAAGCCTGCTCCGCCAGCAGAATAAAATACGAAAATTGTACCCTTTGGCCCACATTGTCTCTGACACATTCACAGGAACAAAAATTGCTGGACGCAAAGAGTGGAACAAACTATACAGAAGAATCGTTGAACAGGCAAGCACAAAAAAAATTCGGGTGATTTTTGATTCGGTTTCTAGATTCTCACGAAATGCGGATGAGGGATGTGAATTGTATGAGGACTTGTTTCGAAGAGGGGTTACGCTTGTGTTCTTACAAGAAGGACATATCAATACAGATGTTTACCGGGAGGCGCTCCAACGTCAAATAGATATTTTTGTTAACACTGGCAATAAGGCTACAGATAAGTTATTAAATACAATTATTGATGCACTAAACCAGTTTGTAATTGACCTCGCCAAAGAGCAGATTCGCATTGCATTTGAACAGGCACAAAAAGAAGTTGATGATTTGCATCAGAGAACCAAGGAAGGCATTGAGACTGCAAGGCTAGCAGGGAAACAAATTGGCCAGAAGAAAGGTGCGAAACTTACAACAAAAAAATCCGTGGAGATGAAAGGAAAGATTCGCAAAATGGCTAAGTGTTTTGAGGGTAACATGAAGGATGAAGAAGTAATTTCTATTTTGGGACTGGCTAGAAATACCTACTATAAATATAAGAAGGAATTGCTAGAAGAAGATAGAAACTTAACAGAACAACATTAGAAAAAAGAAAGGAAAATTGAAATGGATAAATCACACGAAGAGGAATTGCTAGAAATGGCAATAAATAACGAAATCAATCCGTTACAGGATGAAGATACTTTTATAGTTGGATGCAAGCAATGTGGAAAGTGTTGCCGGAACAGAAATGATATCATACTGAATGCATTTGATGTGTTCCATATTGCACAAGCAACAGGAAAAACAATGCGCGAGGTGGTAGATAAATATGGCGAATCTTATATTGGTGAATCATCAGGACTACCATTGATTGTTTTGAAATATCGGAAAGATGCTTTTGGAGATGGCACAACATGCTATTTCCTTGGTAAAAAGGACAATAAATATTATTGCCGCATTAATAACAAAAAGCCATATGTGTGTAAGACTTTCCCGTTAGAACGATTGTTAGTGTTTGACAAAAAGGAAAAAGAGGATGCCTTTGCACCTATCTACCACGCACAACATAATTACAAAGAATACAGTTGCATTGGCATTAAAGATGCCATCAAAAATAATCAAACGCATACGGTTGTAGAGTGGGTTGGTGGAAAAGAAAAAAAAGAGATGGCAGATGCATTTTGGAGAATCTATACCAAATTTCTATACGACTTAGATGATATTATCAATATACAGGCTTTTTTAGAACACAAGGACCAGACGCTGGTAGAGAGAGTTATGGAGTATTTTTTTAAGTTGTATTACTTGGATTATAACCATGAGGGCACAGAGGAAGAATTTTTGAGACAGTACAAAAACAATACGGAAGATATTTTGAAAATCTTTCAGGCATTGGTACAGAAGTTGCCTAAATATGCAAAAGCAAAAAAATAAAGAAATGGAGGGGAAAGGATGTCATGCATATAAATAAAGAAAAATCGGAAAATATAGATTTAATCAAGGCGTTTTTGAAAATCTCGGCATTGGAGAGGGGGAACGAGGACGTGGTGGCCTTTGTCTATGAGGATGTTGTATATATGTGTAATGCTCATGCAAATTCGTATACAGTTGGAGGGAAACCGGGAGTGCCGGAGGACTTCTGGAAAGTGCAAGAGGAAATCAGGTGCGAATTGGAAAAAAGAGGAATTAGAATCCAATTAGATTAGGAAAACAAATACATAGCAAAGCGTTCAGAAAGGGATTGTTGCAAATCAAGCAAGGTCCCTTTTTTGTATGGAATTTCCGCCAGGAGGTGTTTCAAAGCAAGGGTATGGATTAATCTACTGTATAGCCTACAACACAAAAGAATAGTTCACACTCGATTTTACTATTAAAGCCTTGAACATTAGACTACATTCGATATGGCTTGCCTTACTTTTCATAAAAAGCATATTACTGTGCCATTATTTTAATATATATATAAAATACCTGATTTTGGCACAGTTATTGAGCATTTTAAATGTTGGTATATCGTTGATGGTGGTATATGTATGGACCACATATTGTCATAACGCAAAAAAAATAGGTCCTGCCCCAAATTTTTTATCAAAATCACTCAAACTATAAGATGAAAAGATAATTTCTTAACATTTTATAGGAGGGATTAGGTAAATGTTACAAATACCAACAATTTATCAAAAAGAACTAAACATAACGGATGAACTTTTAACTCAGTGGTACGAAGCAAAGTCGCCAGTACTCATAGACGCTCCGCCAGAGAGTGGAAAAACCTACAACATGCGTAAGGTGAATGATTTTGCGGAAAAACACGACTTAAGGATTCTAGCCACTGCACCGCGTAAGGATGCGGTTGACAACATAAAAGAGGAATGCGCCAAGTGCAAACGTATACGAGCAAAAACGATACAAGCATTACAGAGCATGGAGCCAGAGGATATGATTGACTACATAAATACGCATCAGATTTTAATATTAGATGAAATTCATTCTATGGTCTCAGACGATTTCACAAAGGATAATCATATCTTTATGCAAACGATTATGGAAGAATATAAAGGCTTGGTTATAGGTATGACTGGAACTAACTATTTTGAACTAGAAAATATGTTTACTCAAGACTACGGGAAGGTTTGGTCGTTACTCAAGGTCGAGGAGGATTTTGGTTTCTTACAGGACAATAAGATTACTTTTTTTATGTCTGACGAAACAGCCTCGCACATTATTCGAAGGGCAGTGGCTAATGGAGAGAAAGTATTTGTTGGTTGTGATTATATAGAAAAATTAGAAAAGTATCGTGAGGGCAATGAAAAGAATTCTTTCACTATTGTTTCTAAGGGGAACAGAAAGAAAAAGGAGATGTGTACAAAGAAAGAAAAGGAGCATCTTTTGACCACTGGGTTATATCCAAAAGGAAAAGATATTTTATTTTGCACGCGAGCATATGAACTTGGCAATAACATCAAGGAAAATGTCACAAGCATTTTGATAGATGCGGACGATTTGACGACAATTATGCAATTTTGCAGACGCGTAAGAACCAAGTCGGAGGGGCAACATGTAAAGCAGGTGAAAATTTATGTGCGAGCATACAATGCGGCGGAACTCACTGATAAATATGAGGAAGTAAAGAAGATGCTAGAAGCAAGCAAATTGTTTCAAGAGGATGAGAAAGCATTTCGGGAGAAATATAAGCGAAAGATAGACGACCCATCAGATATTCTGTATACAGCCCCGGCTGTAAACGGTGGGTATGAATTGCGAGTGAATCCTTTAAAAGAAGCGTATTGGAAAAAACGCCAAAAGGTATTTTGTAGACAGGAAATGCGATATTGGATATATATGGTGTGCAGCATCTTCGGCGATTGTACATTCGAGGTGTTATCTAATCCGCAGTTAGAAGAATTTATGGAACAGCATGTGGGACAGGCGCTTACTGCGAAGCAAAAAAAAGAATTGCAAGATATATCAGGAGAGACAAAGTTGGAAGATGTTAACAAGGTCTGTGAGCAGGAAAGAATCAATCAAAGAATTGTAAACAAACGTGCAAGTTATTATGTGAACGGGGTAAGGAGTCAACCTTGGGAGTGGAATGTTGTAACGATATAGAGGAAAGCAAAAAAATCCAAAAGTGGTGCATTTGATACATATTATATATATAGAAGAACTTGGGGCGTTTGATTTTTTTCTTGTTGATATCTTCTCTCCTTTTTTAAGATATAACCTCAAGTTCTTCTGTGACACGTCCAGATAATCGTTGATATCTGGGGACAACAAAAATCATCAAATTAAGGAGGTTATTCGAAATGGCTAATAATGGTTACAGATTTTCTAAAGAACAATTAAATACTGCGAGGAATGTAGATTTGGGTGCATTTTTGCTATTTGTAGACCCGGATAGGTACTATACAGACAAAAATGGGTATGTACGGGACAAGCAATTTCCAAAGTTTAAAGTCGATAAAAAGAAGAAAAATCAATATTATATGAATGACGATGTTGAAAAAAGCATGGGTAATAGTATTGATTATTTTGAACAACATGTTGGTTTTGTCAAAGCAGTAGACTGTTTGCTGGCCTTTGCTAAAGGTACTGCAAGCAAACATTAGTGTAAGGAGGTGGTGTTTTATGGTAACAAAGGGGATATTTGACGAAATAAGAATTTTAAGACAAGCCCTGTTAAGATTAGAAGCAGTCAAAAGTGCTAAAGTAGACTCAACGATATGCAGTGCCTTGATACAGCAAATGGATAGTGATATTGAAGTGTTGTGGGAACTGATTTCTTTGAGTTTTGAGGGGTTAGATTATTGGGTAATCAAAACTATTGAGTTGTATTATTTTAGAGCGTTAAGTGTAGATGAAATTAGCAATTTTTTCTATCGCGGAACTAAAAGTAAGGCGAAGGTTAAGAAAATCATTACTGATTTTTTAGAAGAATTAGAAGCAAAAAACAAGGAAGGATTACCACTTCTGTACCGTAGTGACCCAAATCAATAATTTGATATATGCGTGACGCAAATTACATAATAAATATAGGTATATGAAGAAAGAATGATAGGATGTTTAGAGTGTTCTTGTAGAACATAGAATTGAAAATTATGAAAACTTCGTATGCTTACATTTATGAACAAGGTGTTTAGATATGCCTTGGATGAAATTGTCGACGCAGCGTATTTTTCATATGTTTTTTTCTCCGGGGAGAGGTCATGCAGTTAGTATGACCTCTTTTCAGTTTACTTTTGTTATAGTACCTCAAAACTCATAATATATTTGTAAACATTAATATTAAAGAACAGTTGGAGGTTGAGCCAACTGAACACAAGGAGGAAACTATTTATGAAAACACAAATGAAAGAAAAAACAATGGAGTATGCAGAATTTTTTGAGGCAATTGCGAAAGGATTACGAGAAGATGAAAAGTTAAATTTAAACAATGCTCGTATGACGCTTTTCACTGATGGTAGCGTGAGTAAATGTAAAGAAGATGATAAACTGATTCAAAACATCAATTACAGATACTTTCAAAATGAATCTAAGATTGTCCGTGGAGACTGGATAGTTGTTTACAAACCAGATGGTACGGTATGCGAAATCCCATTAAGACAATTATATCAGTTGCATCGACACCTAGGTGGAGATATGAAACTTGTTTGGCACGAAATCTACTGTGCGTTCAATGGATGTCAAGAAAGATATCCTTGGCTGCGAGGCATTTGGGAATATGAACGCATGAAGGAACACTTAACAATGCGAATCGTTCCATTACGCAAGTCTACCTGTGACGGGTGTATAGGATTTTCACATGGAGATATAGCAGTAATTCTATGCGATACTTCAGAGCAGAACGAAGAAAAAGCAAGAGTTCAGCAAGATTGTTTGGGTTATTGGTGCCAAAATGAAATGGATGTCTTGCAGGAGACATTTAACAATATGATAGATGCATACGAACCAGACATTGATATGACACTGGATGAGAATGTGAAAAATATTGATTACGCAAGACTTCAATTGTATACCGATATTGATAATCCAATTGTAATTTCGAGTAAAAGAAATGTCTCTACTGGTGCATGTATGATTTTTTTACAATCTGTGCAGAGGGCCGCTTCTGCCATGATTTCGTGCGGGGATTATTTTGTCATTATGCCTACATACGATAAGGCTCTAATATATCCAGCATCACGAGTAACAGAACAACAAGTGCGTGACAAATTGCGAGAAATCTTACGTGAAACGCCAGAAGACAAGATATTATCTAGACAGGTTTGTTATTATAACAACAAGAATAATTTCTTGGAAGTCATCTAATCAGTTGGTACAATTGAAAGGTCACCCCACTGCGGTAGGGTGGCTTTTCTTGTTTTGGAATATATGCTTGAAAAATATTAAAAAAGTTATAAAAAGGCCTTGATTAATGCAAAAAAGCGCGCTATCATTCATGTAACATTCCTCCCTGGTCTTTCAGTGACTCCGGTCGCTGTGGCAGGAAAATGTACGAATGACTACGAAAGATTTACAATTTTATAACATAGACGATAAGAGTCACAAAAATAATCATACGACAAGTGTGTTAGTTTTTAGTGGCTCTTTTTATTTTGTAAAAAGGAGGTGAAAGAGAACAGTTAAAATAAGCGACGGAAAGGAGGTTGGAAAAGAAAATGGAAGATAAAATTCCGATTCTAGATTTAATTGTAAACAAAGATGTTATCGAATGGGAGATGAGAAGACTCGAAGCGTTGACAAAACTGGCAGAATTGATTCGTATCGTTCAATATAATGTTGAAACTAATAATGCGACACAGGAAGAACTGGTGAGAATTACAGGCTGTGATGCGGGAGCAATTATATTGATTCTGGCGGGTATTCAAGAACTGCCAGATGCAAATCCAATTAAAATTGCTGTATTAGTATGGGACTCATTAGGAGAGTTGGATGAATAGAAAGAAAGGATGATGAAAATTGACAAGGAAAAAACGAGAAGAAAGGAAGTTGCAACAGTGGAAGCAGATGAAACAACGGTTAGAATATACTCTGACATATGCTCGGATGAATTATCCGCCAGATAGTATATGTTCAGAACTGCGTCGAATAGGGCATTTATGTAATCCAGATGAGGTTCTGTTTTATTTGGAATACTTGGAGGCACATAAAGGAGAAAAATTGGCTGATATTACAAGTTCTATGTATCGCTTGCTATGGGAGGAAGAACCACCGCAGATACCAGCAGAAGAGCAGATAGAGGCAATCAAACCAGAGTATAAGCCTGTTCAGGAATATCAAAGCCGTGCATTATTTTTATATCTAGTGACTTGCAGGATGGAGATGATGCGGGATTTATTGAAAAAGCATCCAGAAAGGTTCGAAGAAGCGGGGTGGGAGCGAGAATGGGTTGAAGTGGGTTTTGACTCAGAATATGTTCGTGTAATGTATGGAGTTTTGAGCGATGAAAACAACAAAGGGAAAACAATAACAGAACTGAGTGAAAAGGCCTATCGTATTTTGTATGTTGGTAAGCGAAAAATCTATAATTCTGCCAATGGAACTGGAAAAATGTACTCGTGTGATGTGCTGGATTTAAAGGTAATACAGTTAGAGTGCAAGGCATGGTGCGAAGAAAAAGTAAAGCAGTGGTTGAAAGATATTGAGATGGAAGAAGAAAACAGAAAAAAGAAGGAGGAAAACAATGACACCGGAAATTAAGAAAAAATGGGATGCACTCAAGTACAGAATGGAGAAGGAATCGTTTTTACTAATATTATTGGAACTTAGATTTGCTAGTTTGGAGCACGCAATTACAATGTCTTTCGGACATCGAGAGGTCGGTATGGCTTTGGGATTATCGGACAGATACATACGATTGATGAAACAGATACGTGATACCACAGAAGGAACTATCGAAGATTATGCTCTCTCTATGCTTGAGTATGTATATGAAGAAAATGGGAATGACAAAAGAAATTTCACTCATTTCCGTATGTTCGATACAGATGCATTAGACAGATGGTGGAAAAACAAATGTAGGGAAGAAGAATTAGATGTACGAGAGATTAGTAAGGAAAGTTTGATTGCAGATTTTAAGCACGATTTTTGGCGTAAGTTTAAGACCGATATAGAAATAACAATACTCGAAACGGAGGATGAGAGGGACCCAGAAGAACCAAAGGAAACAAAGAATGATGAAGAGAAGTTTGCCGAGAGTATGGCACATACGCGGAAAAAAGAGCATCAAATGGAGATTATCGCTAAAATGGTGACTGGTGGTGCTATTATGCCAGAAGTTGCATTTGAGTATATGAACAAAGATAACGATTTTCATGATTATAACAATTTTTTGAGGATTTTGGATGTATGGATTGAAAAGGAGGAGAAACAACATGACGATTCAGACGATTAAGGAAGTTATTATAAACGTGATTGAGGGCGATTATTCCATCGAGGAGGGAGCGAAGACTCTTGAAATGTCAGTGATTGATTTTGAGCGACTACTAAATCATTGGGAAGATGCACAGCAGTCTTGGGGTAAGATGCTTCGGGTTGCTATTATCAACGAATTGAAACACGGAAGAACAGACGAAGAAATTATGGCAGATTTGGGTTGTGGTAAAGCAGAAGTTGAACGCGACAAGCGTCTTTTAGGACGTACATTAGAGGTATTTGAAGAAGTTCGAGAAGGGAGAAAAACGCCTGGATGCGGGTCTTGTGTTGCCAGGGTGTACATTTCGGAGTTTGTGAAAATGATGGAGCAGGAGAAAAATGGAGAACCTACTAAATAGGATTTGGCGAGTTGTGATGGGTTTGGTGGTTGTTCTTTGCATTGTTTTGATTGTTTTGAAGTTGTTTGGTGTGTCTGTGATTTTGGTCAAAGACACATCAATGGAGCCAAATTATAAAAGTGGGGAATTGCATTTGATAAGCAAAGCCGACGAATATAGAAGAGGCGATGTTGTGTGTGTTCGCTTGGATGATACGGTGATATTGAAGCGAATTATAGCCATTGAGGGCGATGTGTTGGAAATCTACCATCATTGTGTCTTTGTGAATGATACACTCGTGGAGCCGTATATAAAAGGCAAAAAATGGAACGATTCGGGGGTGTTTGATATATGCTTGACAATTAAAAAAGACGAATGTTTTTTATTGGGAGACGACCGTAATCGCAGTGTAGACAGTAGACATTCAGAAATTGGTACGATAAAAACGGAGCAAATAATTGGGAGAGTGGTATCGCATGAGCAATAAACTAAGAGACCCAGTAGATAATGCGTATCTTTGCGGAAGGATGCAGGCTCGCTTTGACTTGATTAAAGTTTGTTCAAAGGTAGACGTGAATGATAAAAACCTGGCGAAGGCTCTGAATATTAGTGTGGAATATGTGCAGTTCCTGCGAAATGTTTTGGAACAATATCCAACTTTGACACAGAAAGAAAGAGCATGGATTGCAATTGATGAGATTTACGAAGAACATTATCATGAAGAGGAATTCTGGAGATATGACGGACCGATGTTGAAAAGGTCTCGTAAGAAGAATCGTAAAGAATAGAGACGGAGGATGATAGGGTGACGAAAGAACAAGAACAGAGGATGATGGAAGAGATAGCAGAGTTTGTGTTTCGATTTAATGCGAAATATGATGCGCTTTTGGATATCAAAATAAAGCCAATGAAGGCAAAAAAGTGTTTGAAAAGGAAGGAGATAGTGAATGAAGAAAAGAGTATTAGCAGTGATGCTGTTGATTGCAATTGCGGTTGTGGGATGTGGGAAAGTAGATGAAGAAATCACATCAAATACATTTGACAAAACGAAGGACATAGCAGCAGAAACAGAGATAATAGATGAAGAAGATGCGGTGTCCCAAGGGGAGGACGAAGGGACAAGTGAAGACGATGCTGAAGTGGCAGTAGAAGAAACTACTGTGGAAACTGTTCCGACAGAACAAACGCAGTCGGAAGAAACAAAGAAAACAGAGCAGAAAAAAGCACAGACCAAGACAGAGATGCCTACAGTTACAACTCCGGTGGTTAATGAACCGGTGATAGCAACGCCGGAATCGGAAGTTAAAAAAGAAGAGTGTAACCATTGGTATCAGCCAGTAGAGACAAAAAATTGTGCGAGTATAAAGCAAATGGTCTGGGCTTGTAATGGGTGTGGATATGCTCTCTTTGACATTTCAAGTACCGATTATTCGCCAATCAATTTTCCAAATATGTATGTTCATCCACCGTGTGAAACAGACCGATTTGATGAACCATGTTGTGGCGGCGGATACCACTCGGAAGCGTATTACTATTGGGAGGGGTGCTACGAGTGCCATTCGCCAATTATCCTACGGAGTTGTACCACATTCTATGTCATGGCTGAAAGATGCATACAAAATGAAAGCAATTTTGGACCGTACGAAAAGGTTGAGACAGGTCACGCGTATATCAAATCATGTGATTGTGGAAAAAACCTAATGGTTTCTGGTGAAGATGGGGGAATGATGCTTTTCAAAGAACAATGCTGTTACTGCGGAGATGTTAAAACATACCCACAAAAATAGTTTTGATATCAGTATTAGGCATATTACATAATATAAGTGTAATTTTTGTTAAAGGTAGATAGGGGTTGTACTGTGAAAGTACGGCATTGGCTTATCTGCCAACATAATTTTTTCTCTTTTATTTATAAAATATTTCAGGTGTGGATGGAACATTACCTCACATCGCACCAAAGAAAATCGACTGCAAGAAAGAATCTTGTGGTCTTTTTCTTGCTTTTGATAGGGTTTTGTCAGAAACGAATATTATGTATTAAGACATCTGAAAAGCATATTTTTTGATGAAAGCATAATTTTTAAAAATATTACTCTCTTTATAGAAAAGGAAATGTGATTAAAAAAAGGATATATGTTTTGGACTAAAAATTATTTTATTTTTAGTCCAAATTATTGTTATCGCTCTGTATCGCGTCAAATTGCTCTGTAGTGCTTCGAATCGCAATGCTTCTTCTTTTGTTTCTCACTTATTCTTCTATAATCTCCCAAAATAAAGAAAAAGGGAAGAAAAATAGTGACTGTTGGACTGTTTTCTTTTGAATATTATCCTTTTCAAGGTGAAAATTATTACATTGGTGATAAAAACAATTGCTTTTGTTTCAGATGATTGCTTTTTTGTATATTTTTTGACGGAAAACGCCGAGATTTGTAAGAGTCTTTTTAAGGTTCTTTTTGGTTATTCCTAATATTTGAACAAGCGAGGAATATTGGGAAAATGCTTATAGTGATAGGGATTTTTGTAAAGTTACTATGCCATAATCAGTTTGTTTTTATTACATAAAGTAAAATATCATATTAATTTATGTAAGTTGTTTGTATAAAGGTCGATAGATGTGTGTAATTTTGAGTCATTTTTTGGGCGCGTTCATGTTACATCGGCTTGTCGGCCGCATCATTTTTTTCTTTTTTTATAGTTACAATTGTGTGGATGGAGTTGTATCCAACGCACAAAAAGAAATTGACCGTAAAATCTGCGGTCTTTTTCTTTACCTAAATTACTCAGTTTCAGAACTGTTTTCGAGACAAGGAAATTTATTTATGATATCGCTTGCCCCTGTTATATAATTCAAGTCCACATCATAAAGACGAGCCAATTTTACGATATGTTCAATAGGCATCCTAACTCTGCCTTTTTCATAATCAGAATAGGTCGTTTGTGCAACGCCTATTTGCTTTGCTACGAAAGATTGATTGTATCTGTTTTCTTTTCTGAGTTTGTGAATTCTTTCCAAGTATCTCATTTAAATCACCTCATTTATGATTATACAGGATATGATAGGTAATGTTTGGATTTAACGGAACTACCGTTGAAAGTTTTTTATTTGATATGGTGAAAACACATAATATTTTTAGATATATAAAGAAAGGGGATATGTGGAGGAGAAAATTATGCGTGACTCTCTATGTTGAGAGTAAATCTTTAGTCGTCATTCGATATAGAAAAAGCCAGTCCTCCAACTGGCTTTTTCTCATTAATATAAATTCCATTTATGCATTGACTAATATTCTCTTTATGCTTTTACAAATATGTGGTAAAATAATCCATATAATTTCAGAAAACAAGGGGATATGTAACAATGTCAAAAAAATTGATAATACATTCTAAAGGCGATACAGTAGACAATATTGTGGATAATATCATGGCTGAACTCTTTGCTGATGAAAATGTAGATGTGAAATACTGGAAGCACGAAAGTGGTACTACAAGTGATTTTTTAGAAATCTTTAAAGTGGAAAATGGTGTTGGTTATTATTATAAGGCCGGAGTATGGCAAGAACACTATGATTTAACAGCGAAAGACAAATGGGCAACAGAATATGATTCTGTCCCATCAGATGAAATTGATACATATATAGAACGAGTTAAGAAGCAAGAATATTATTACAATGAACTGGGAGAAAAGTCGCCACGCAGACTAAATGCAATTATTTCCCTGGTGCAATCACGAGTTCCAAAAGAACAAGCGAATTTAAATGACGAAGTTGAAGAATGGTTTTATGATGGCCTTGAAAAAGAAGCACAGGAACTTTATAAAAAATACGGACAATTTCCTGTATTTGACCTTTATGAATTAGATTGATAGTTTTCATTATCGTTCACGAAAATATAATAGAAAACCTATTAAATATGATAGTAGGTTTTCTTTTTTTTACGCATTTTCAATCTATCAGACATTGAAAAAACGGAAAAAACTTCGAAAAATCAAAAGAATGCAAGAAAAATTGTTAGAACTATGATATAATAAATCAACCTGTTTGAGTAGGAGGTTTCAGATGGCAGTTACATATAAGAAATTATGGCATATGCTATTAGATAAAAATATGAAGAAAAAAGATTTGCAGTCAGCAGCACAATTGACTGGTCATGCGATGAACAAACTGAGTAGAGATGAGAATGTCACTACAGAAGTTTTGGCGAAAATATGCAGAGCGTTGGATTGTACTGTGGATGATGTTATAGAAATTTTACCGGATGAAAAATAAGGAGGGTATAAATAATGGATATTACAACAAGAACTAAGATTGATGCGATATGGCAGGGTATGTGGGATAATGGTATGGCAGATGCCAAAACGAATATTACTCAAATTACTTATTTGCTTTTCATCAAGATGTTGGATGATGCACAAATTAAGAAGGAGGCAAACGCAAATGCTTTCGGCGTTAAAGTGAAAAATCCTACTTTTCCAGAAGGGATTTTTTCAGAAGATAAGGATGAAGAGGGAAATGTAGTTGGTAATATTACATACGAAGATTTGAGATGGCATAATTTTGTGCATTTCTCGACTGAGAAAATGTTCCGTGTTGTAAAAGACTTTGTATTTAAATTTATTAGAGAAATGCATAATGGAGAAGACAATGCTTTTTCAAGATTTATGGGTGATGCAAAACTCGACATTCCAAGCGGTAAGATATTAGAAAAAGTTATCCGTGGTTTGGATGATGATGAACTTAATCTTGATAATAAAGAGATTATGGGAGATGTGTACGAATATTTGTTGGCTAAATTGTCTGTAAATGGAACTAACGGACAGTTCCGTACGCCTCGCCATATTATCAACATGATGGTTCAATTAATGCAACCGAAATTAGGAGAAAAAATCTGTGACCCGGCAATGGGGTCCGCGGGATTTTTGATGGAAGCAGCCAAGTATATTTCCGAAGAACAAAAAAGTGAACTTAACAATAAAGAAAATAGACATATCTTCAATAGTGAGATGTTTTACGGAAATGAAACTGACCCAGATATGCTAAGAATCGGCACAATGAATATGACATTGCACGATGTTTCCAACCCGCAAATTTTCTATAAGAATTCACTTACAGATGATAATATCGATGAATTTAAATATGATTTAATTTTGGCAAATCCGCCTTTTAGTGGGTCACTTGATGCAAATGACCTTGCAAAATCGCTCAAGGACATTTGTCCTTCAAAATCAACGGAATTGTTATTTATGGCATTGTTCCTTAGAAGTCTTAAAATTGGTGGAAGGTGTGCATCTATTGTTCCAGTTGGAGTAGTAAATAACACTAATGAAAAGGCTTACACCATTATCCGAAAAGAATTGGTTGAGAAACAAAGATTGAGAGCAATTATTTATCTGCCAAGTGGTGTTTTCAAGCCATATTCAGGAGTTCAAACAGCAATTATTATTTTCGATAAGACAGAAAACGGTGGAACGGATAAAGTTTGGTTATACAATATGGAATCTGACGGATTTTCACTTGATGACAAGCGAAATGAAGCAAAAACCAACGATATTCCAGACATAATTGAACGTTTTCAGAATCTTGAAAAAGAAGAAGAAAGAACTCCGTATGATAAATCTTTCTTTATAACAAAGCAGGATATTGTAGATAACGATTATGTTCTTAGCCTCAATAAATATCAAAAGAAAGAGATTGTTAAGAAAGAATATCGTCCTACGGCTGAAATTGTAAAATCAATTTGTGATTTAGAAGAGCAATTTAAGGAACTTATGGTTGAGATAAGTAAGGGTATAGAATAATGGGGATTAGTTTAGAAAATGTACTTAAGTATGAACAGCCAACTAAATATATAGTGAATTCTGAAAATTATTCTGATGATTTTTCTGTACCTGTGTTGACTGCCGGAAAATCCTTTGTTTTAGGTTATACTGATGAAAACGAAGGGCTTTGCAAGGCATCAGAAAATCCGGTTATTATCTTTGATGATTTTACTGCTGATTGTAAGTATGTAGATTTTGATTTTAAAGTCAAATCATCAGCAATGAAAATATTACATAAAATCAATGAAGAAGATAATCTGAGATATTATTTCTATGCGATGCAAGCGATTGATTATACACCATTTAGTCATAAAAGAGTATGGATTTCGGAATATAGCAAGTTTAAGATAAAAAAACGTTCGGTTGCAGAACAGAATGTGATTACAAAGGATTTGGATAACATTGTAAGAGCCATTGATAATGCAAATAAGCGAGTATATGCTCTTGATGAGTTGGTAAAATCACGATTTATC
>JAEIGA010005107.1_pt1 | contig 20149 bp, 16 predicted proteins | sample 9270691 | NCBI WGS metagenome assembly JAEIGA01 (sample SAMN17057246, study PRJNA624740) | gut metagenome | biome: biome; isolation source: fecal sample | host: Bos grunniens | place: China: Xizang | collected 2019 | reverse complement strand
GGAATAATCGTGGGTCTTTCGATGTTTATCGCCGGCTCCTCCGATCAATTGTCCTTCCTGAGAGAGATGGTGTGGATATTCCCTTCAACAGCAGTATCGACAATTGTATTTCTCGCGATCGGTTCAAAGGTATTTCAGGATAATCCCGATGAAAGAAAGGAAGTTGAAAAATGGATGGATGGATTGACCTGCAGATAAACGGCTATGCGGGCATAGATTTCAATTCCAAAGGTCTTACGGTTGAAGCCGTAAAGGAAGTGACCGATCGTCTTAACGCGGACGGAACGGCCGGGTATCAGCCTACATTTGTAACGGCCGATCCTGAGATGGTTATTGAAAATACACGTGTTGTGATGGAAGCTCGCCGCCGCTATGCGCAGTGCGAAAAAAGCATACTTGGGTTCTTCCTTGAAGGGCCTTTTATTTCGGCAAAGCCAGGAGCGGTAGGCACGCACCCCATAGAGTGGGTTCGTGAACCTGATTTCGCGCTTTTTGAGAAATATCAAGATGCGGCGGAAGGTTTAGTCCGGCTTGTGAATATAGCGGCCGAAGTCCCGGGCGCGGCTGAATTTACACGTAAGCTTACGGAAAGCGGCGTTACGGTCACGCTCGGCCATCAGTTGGCGAGTTCCCCTGAAGACATAGAGCCTTGTATCAAGGCCGGAGCGAAGGCGTTTACGCATCTCGGCAATGGGCTTCCTAATGAGATAAACCGTTTCAATAACATTATCGCGACAGCTCTCGTTGAAGATAGAGCCTCTGTAATGTTTATTCCCGACGGGCATCATCTGCCGGATACGCTTCTTAAGCTCTATTTCAGAGCCGTCAGGTTAGAGCGCCTTATCGCTGTTTCCGACGCTCAGTACCCCGCGGGTATGCCTCCTGGAGAATATAAAGTGTGCGGAGCCAATGCGAGACTTGAGCCCTCGGGCCTGTTGTGGAACCCTGCGCGCAATTGTCTTGTCGGCGCCACTACTCCGATGTCGAAGATGATGAAGCTTCTTAATGAGCGCATAGGCGTTACGCAGAGTGAATGCCGCGTTGTCGGCCATGACAATCCATTGGCTTTAATTAACTGCTTATAAGTATTCTGGAGATGATACGAAAATAAAATTGAAACTCACTCGCGGTAAAGCGGCTTACTTATGAAATAACTTAAACTTATGAAAATCAAAAACTCATTCTTTGCATTAGCAGCCATCTTATCAACTGTCATCAGCGCACAAAACCTTTATGGCGCTCTTGAGCGCGTTACGCCTGAATCACAAGGCATTCCAAGCGAAGCGGTATTAGACCTCATCGACAAGCTTGAAGAACAAAACGGCGATGTACACAGCTATATGTTGATCCGAAACGGCAAAGTTGTGGCCGAAGGTCATTGGGCGCCTTTTGCGGCAGAATTGCCCCACACTCTTTATTCAGTCTCAAAAGCGTTCGTCTCTATGGCAATAGGCATGGCGATCGAAGACGGCCTTCTTGCTCTTGATGACAAGGTAGTTAAATTCTACCCTGAAGCAGCAGGCGAAAATATAGACGAGCGCCTTAAAGAAATGCGAATACGTGACTTGATGTCGATGAAAAGCGGTCAGCAGAAGGACACCTTCGCATTAGTGAGAAATGCAATGCCCGGAGAAGAGGCTAAAGCGTTTTTCTCCATGCCGATGCGCGATGAGCCGGGAAGACTTTTTCGCTATATGTCAGGCAATACGGCGATGCTCGCTCTCATCCACGCTAAGGTAACGGGTGAGAAAGATCTTATCGCCTACCTTAACCCAAGACTCTTCAATAAGCTTGGCATAAAAGCAAACTACTGGCCGCGTCTTAAAAACGGCACCGTAATCGGAGGTTCTGGCTTTCAGCTCTGCACGGAGGATCTCGCGAAAGTCTGTATTCTACTTGAAAACGAAGGCGTCTGGAACGGTGAGCGCATACTGCCTCTTTGGTGGATAAAACAAGCTACAAGCCTTCAAGCGAAATACGGAAATATCACCGATAGTGTCCTTGCCCTTCACGGAAGCAAAGCTCAGAACGTAGAAAAGCCGGACGACTGGCAGGTTGGTTACGGCTGGCAACTTTGGATGGGGCATCACGACTCATTCCGCCTTTGCGGCGCATTCGGTCAGATTGGCTCTATCATACCCGACAAGAATCTTATTTTTGTCAGCAACGCCGGAGGTCGCGGTTCTAACAAGCCATCGCTTAACGCCTTTTACGACGCAATATTGCCGGCGCTTTCCCAAACGCCCCTTAAAGAAAACTCAACTCAACTTAAGCGCCTTAGAGAAAGATCTAAGAATCTCGTTATTACGCCCCCTAAAAGCAGCGCCAGAATGTCGGATGAGGCAGCCAGCGCCTTTAAGAGCGTGAAAATAGATTCAACGAACGCGCTTTTCCTAACTGCCGCCGGTTATGACTGCAAAACGAGAACTCTTACAATTGAAAACCGTTTCGCAAAGCAATCGATAAGTGTCGGCGAGAATAGCTGGGAGAGATCGGAGATTGTCGTTGAAGAAGAAAACACCGAAACTCTCAGCCGCATTTCCGGCGGCAGGCAACCAGTCGCGGCGGCAGGAGCATGGACAACGCCGAACACGTTCACTGTTAGAATCCATTTCGTTCAATCTCCTGCAATTCTTTTCATCACCTTTGAACTGCGTGACGGGAAAGTACACTTCTCAACAAAGTCCAATATGTCGAAAAGATATTCTATGAATATCCAACAGTGAGTAATGTTTGAATGTTGGAGTGTTGGAATGTTGGAATGTTTGAATGTTTGAATGGGGGAGTTGGGAAATGGGTCTTTGAACATCGCCTTGCGCTGTAAGGGACAGATTTGTTATAATTTTGCCTATGAAAAAGATGAATATGGTGATTGCCCAGTCGGGCGGTCCGTCTATGGTTATCAACCAGTCTCTTGTCGGGGCTGTGGTTGAGGCGAAAAAGTCGGCAAAAATCGGCAAGATACTTGGTGCCAGGCATGGAATCGTCGGGATTTTGACCGATGATTATCTTGATTTAAGAAAGGTTTCCGCGAAGAAGCTTGAAGCTATTGCGCAGACGCCTTCATCGGCTCTTGGAAGCTGCCGTAAGAAGCCTACGGCCGATGATTGTAAGGCCATATTTGAAGCTTTTAGAAAGAAAAACGTAGGTTATTTCTTCTATATTGGTGGAAACGACTCTGCAGATGCTGCCAGAATAGTAGCTGAAGAAGCGGAGAAGGTTGGTTATCCTCTCGTCGTCTACCATATACCTAAGACAATAGACAATGACCTTAGAAGCTGCGATCATACGCCGGGATTTGGCAGTGCGGCCAAATTTGTCGCCAGCGCCATAAAGGGCGACGATCTTGACAATCGCGCATTGGGGGGCGTTAAGATCGACGTTATCATGGGGCGTGATGCCGGGTTTTTAACGGCCGCCTCGGCGCTTGCGCGAGTAAGAGAGGATGATGGCCCGCATCTCATATATTTGCCGGAAGTTCCTTTTTCCGAAGAAAAATTCGTCAAAGACGTAAAGGCCGCGATGAAGAAATTTGGGCGCTGCGTTATCGCTGTGTCTGAGGGTATCCGCGCAAAGGACGGCATACCGATCGGCGCCAAACTCGGCTCCGGAGAGACGGATAGCCACGGTAATGTCCAGATGTCCGGCACCGGTGCGCTTGGGGATGCGCTTGCAAAGCTTCTGAAAACGAAGGCTGACATCAAGCGCGTAAGAGCCGATACGTTCGGATATCTTCAGCGTTCGTTCCCCGGTATTGCGAGCGAAACAGATTCTCTTGAGGCGCGTGCGGCCGGTTCCGCCGCCGTGAAATCGGCTCTTAAGGGAGAACTTAACAAAGGTACGATCGCGATTCTGCGCGCCGAGACGAAGCGCTATCAAGTCGCTTTTGCCGCGCGTCCCATAGCTGATGCGGCTAAATATACGCGTTCAGTGCCAAAGCAGTATATTGCCAAGAACGGCCATGACGTGACAGCTGCGTTTATAGAATACGCCCGTCCGCTCGTCGGAGAGTTGCCGGTTTGTGAAGTTTTCTAAAAAGAAGTGATGCAAATGATTGAGTTTACCGATAACCAAAAGCGTACCATAGCCAATGCTCTTACCGTGCTTTCTCTCACGGTCATGCTGACATTTATCGTGCTTATCGCTTTTGTCATCTTTAAATTCCTTTCATTTGCATCATCAGCAGTCGTCCCTGTTGTTTTAGGGTTTTTTCTGGCGCTTTTCTTTAAGCCTTACTACGGGTGGTGGAAAAGAATTCTAAGAAATCCTACTCTTGCGCTTATAGCGATGCTGGTTACGGTTCTCTTTCCGCTTGGGTTGATTCTATGGTATGCGGGAGCGGTTTTTATTGATCAGATAAGTAATCTCATCGCTCAAGGTCCGGAGCTTGTGAAAAGCGTCACGGCGTGGTTCAAAACCACGTTCCCGAAATTCGATTCATTCCTTGCGATAACAGGGTTTTCGTCCGAAGACTTTGCGGGGGTTTATTCGAAATATGCTGCGACGGCGCTTAAGGCCGGCTCAGGGGCGCTTAAGTGTCTTCTCGGTATTGTTACCGTGATTGTCACCGCCATATTCTTCGTTTTCTTTTTGATGACGAAAGATCGTGGCGGCGACGAAATCATTGCGCACGTTCCGATTCTGAAAGACGAGACGAAGGCTTTTATAGCTAAGCAGATTGATTCGTTTATAGATATTCTTGTATCGTTCTTCCAAAGGCAGATTGTGATATGTCTTATTGAAGGCGTCATGTACGGAACAGGCTTTTATTTAGTTGGGCTGCCGTACGGCTTTTTAATCGGCTTTTGTCTCGGAGTGATGAATCTAATCCCGTTTTTCGGCTCTGTAGTGTGTTTGCCGATCGCTTTGCCGATCGCCTATTTCGTGAACGGCGGCTCTGGGCTTCGAGTTCTTCTTGTGCTTGTGGTCTGGGGGATAGGTCAATTTCTCGACGGGTATTTTATCACGCCGAAGATTCAGGGCGACAAAACAGGTCTTGGATATACGGGCGTTATTTTTTCGTTTTTCTTTTGGGCCACAGTCTTAGGACCGATGCTCGGGATGCTGCTGGCAATACCGCTTTCAGCTTTTTGTGTTGTTCTTTGGCGTGCGCTTAAATCAAAATATATAAAGCCGATGGTGTAAAAATGTTTGAAGGTTCAGTATTTGGAAAGTTAGATCAAAAACTCCAGCACGCTATAAAAGACGCTGGTTATAAGACTCCTACTCCTATTCAGGAAAAAGCGATCCCATACCTCCTGGCGGGGCGCGATTTGATAGGGTGCGCTCAAACGGGCACGGGCAAGACCGCCGCGTTCATGCTGCCGATTCTCAACCATCTTTTCAAAAATCGCAGACCAAGGCGCATTGGACGGCCAAGAGCGCTCGTCTTATCGCCCACTCGCGAACTGGCGATGCAGACGGCCGAGAACGTCAAGAAATTCTCGAAGTATATTGATCTGCCTTTTGCCTGCGTGATAGGCGGGGTTTCCCAGGTAGGTCAGATAAAAGACATTAAACGCGGCGCCGAAACTTTGATTGCCTGCCCCGGTCGTCTTATTGATCTTATGACGCAGGGTATAATTTTTCTCGATCAGGTGGAATGTTTCGTTCTCGATGAGGCCGACAGAATGCTTGATATGGGCTTTTTCCCCGACATTAAGCGCATAATGTCAAAGCTGCCCAAGGCCCGTCAGTCGCTTTTCTTTTCGGCCACGCTTCCGCCCGCTGTTATGAAGCTTGCCGGCGAACTTGTAAGCGACCCTCATCAGGTGTCGATTTCGCCCCAGACTCCGACGGTCGAAAAGATAAACCAGAAGGTTATGTTTGTTCCAAAATCGCAGAAGGATTCTCTTTTGATCCATCTTCTTGAAGAGCATCCCGAATGGGATAAGGTGATCGTTTTCACCAAGATGCGTCATGGAGCAGACCGCATAAACAAGAAATTGATGCGTTCCGACATCGCTTCGGCGGCTATACATTCCGATAAAACCCAAGGCCAACGCACGAGAGCGCTCGACGGCTTTAGGCGTTCGGTTACGCGCGTTCTCGTGGCTACCGACATTGCCAGCCGCGGTATAGATGTGCCTGATGTTGACTGCGTCGTTAATATGGAGCTGCCTCTCGAAACTGAAAGCTACGTTCACCGCATAGGCCGAACCGCGCGTGCGGGAGGCTCAGGGGTAGCCATAAGTTTTGTGTCGTCTGAAGAGCGCTCTCAGCTCAAGGCGGTAGAGAGGTTTATCAAGAAGACTATTCAAGTCGATCGCGATCATCCGTTTCACAGCGATGAGGCTGACCGCAAGGCGGGCAAGTCCTCGCAGGGCTTAGCTCAGGCAGAGTGGATTCACCCGGCTAACAGAAACCGGAATAAAGCGAAACGTAATAACAGAAAAAGTTTTAAGGGCCGCCGTCAACCGGATTTCGGCCAGAAATGAGTGTTATGTTCAAGTCGAAATATAAATTGTTTGATGCATTTGGAATACCTATTTACATAGATTTTTCCTTCTTGGTGCTGCTTGTTCTTTTTGTGATGAATTCCGGCTCGTTTTCATTCGGGCTTGCTACAGCCATGGTACTGGCCATTTCAATAACTCTTCACGAGCTTGGTCACGCTCTTGCCGCCGGAGCGTTCGGTTTCAAAACAAGGGACATAACGCTCTCTTTGCTTGGCGGATGCGCCTCTTTAATAGCCTTGCCGCGCAAGGCCTGGCAGGAGTTTCTCACCGCCATTCTTGGGCCTGTAGTTTCATTTTTGATAGCGGGTGGCGTTTTACTTGTTTTGACTTTTGTGCCGATTGAAAACGCATGGCTTTTTTCGGTTCTTTCATACGCGCTTTGGATGAATGTCATGCTCGGCTTTTTTAATCTTCTGCCCGGGTTTCCGCTTGACGGCGGCAGAATATTCAGAAGTGTCATGCGCGCTTTCATGTCGCGCGCCAAGGCGACTTTTGTAGCCATGGTCGTTGGCCGCGCTGTCGCGATACTTATCGGTCTTCGCGGATTGTATTCGATTTTTTCAGGCGGCGGATGGGGCTTTATCTCCCTTTTTATCGCGTGGATGATTTGGAAAGAAGGTTTTCGTGAATATCAGGCGGCGTTGGCCGAAGAGCGGTGGGAAAATTGGACTCAAGATGATTTTAACGCCCGGGTTTCGCCTCCGCCGTATGAACGATAAAGATAAAGGAAAAGATAAAGGAAAAATATGCAATCAGATGTTATAGTGATTGGAGCGGGCGTTGTCGGCGCGATGGTGGCGAGGGAACTTTCCCGTTATAATTTGAGCGTCAGGGTTCTTGAATCCGGTAGCGATGTTGCCGAAGGGGCATCAAAGGCCAACAGCGCCATCGTTCACGCCGGATTTGACGCTAAGCCCGGGACGAACAAAGCCAAGTTTAATGTATGGGGCAATAAGCTTTTTGAGAATGTCTGCAAGGAACTTAAAGTTCCTTTTCGCAGAAACGGCTCGCTTGTTCTCGCTTTCGGCGCGGACGATGAAGAGCGGCTGAAAGAGCTTGTCGACAAGGCGGAGAAGAACGGCGTACCCGTTGAAGTGATCGGCCAAGAAGAACTCAGAAAGCGCGAGCCCAATGTCTCGCCCGAGGCCACAGCCGCGCTTTGGGCGCCTACGGGAGGCATTTGCTGTCCGTATGAACTGGCGTTCAGAGCCAGCGAAAATGCGGCCGCCAACGGGGCCCAATTTGTGTTTGACGCAAAGGTCGTTTCAATCGAAAAAGGGTGGAAGGTCGTCTGCGAGGATGCGCGCACTTTTACCGCCAAGGTGATAGTCAATTGCGCCGGTTGCCATTCGGATGAACTTAACAATCTCGTCAGTGAAACAAAGTATTGCATCAAAGCGCGCCGCGGCGAATATCTCATGCTCGATCGCGACGAGGAGAAAAGTTTTTCGGCGACGATGTTTCAGGTTCCAGGCCCCATGGGTAAGGGTATTTTAGTCTCTCCCACCGTCGACGGAACGGTGATTGTCGGCCCGACTGCGCAAGACATAGACGATAAGCAGGATAAGGCGACGACTTATGAGGGGCTTGATAAAGTTAAAGAAGGAGCTCGCCGTACCTGGCCGGATCTTCCTCTGGCGAAGGTGATAAATGAATTTTCTGGCTTAAGAGCCCACGAGACAACGGTCGGCGATTTTATTCTGGGTGAAGCGGCCGATGCGCCCGGGTTTTTCAATGCCGTAGGCGTTGAATCTCCAGGGCTTACAAGTGCGCCCGCCATAGGTCTTTGGATGGCGGAATGTGTGGCTGAAAAACTCGGCGCGGAAAAGAAGGCGGCCACAGATATTTCGCACGACGTAAGCTGGTGGCCGATCACGCGGGAGATGTCGAAAAAAGATCTCGCCGATCTCATCCAGCGCGAACCATCGTTCGGCCGCGTAATATGCCGTTGCGAAGAGATAACGGAAGGTGAGATCAGATCCGCCATCCGCTGCCGCGTCGGCGCAAGAACGCTCGACGGCATCAAGCGCCGCACGCGTTCCGGCATGGGGAGATGCCAAGGAGGCTTTTGCACTCCGAAACTTATCGAGATTCTCGGTGAAGAGCTGGGGCTTCAGCCCGAAGCGTTTTTGGCATCGCGCAAAAAAGCTCCAAAGGCGCTCATACAAGAGGCTTTGTCAGCTTCTACCGATTCTTTCGGCGCGGTTGACGTTGTCGTCATTGGCGCAGGTCCGGCCGGACTTGCCGCCGCCTGCGCGGCGAAAGAAAACGGCGCGGGCAAAGTTGTTGTCGTAGAGCGTGATGATGCCCCCGGGGGGATTTTGCAGCAGTGCATTCATAACGGTTTCGGTCTTCACCGTTTCAAGGAGGAGTTGACTGGTCCCGAATATGCCCAGCGCTTCGTCGACAAGGCGCATGAGTGTGATGTGAACATAAAATGCGGCACGATGGTCGTCGAAATAGTGCCCCCGAAAGAAGGAGAGATCTATCATACGGTAACGACTATGTCGCGCCGTGGAGGTCTTGAAGACATTAAAGCTAAAGCGGTAGTGCTGGCGATGGGCTGCCGCGAGCGTCCCCGCGGAGCGTTGATGACGCCTGGCACCCGTCCTGCGGGCGTGTATACGGCCGGAACCGTGCAGAGACTTGTCAATATGGACGGCATAATGCCCGGAAAGAGAGTTGTGATTTTAGGCTCCGGCGATATAGGTCTTATCATGGCTCGCCGCCTTACATTCCAGGGCGCGAAGGTTCTCGCTTGCATTGAAATCATGAAGAAGAGCTCGGGGCTTATGAGAAATGTCGTTCAATGTCTGCAAGACTATGACATTCCGCTTTTGCTGAGTCATACGGTAACGGACGTCGAAGGGCGCGAACATGTCACGGGCGTTAAGGTTTCAAAGGTTGACGACAATCTTAAGCCGATTCCGGGAACAGAGATGCATTTCGATTGCGATACTCTGCTTTTGTCTTGCGGACTTATTCCCGAGAATGAGCTTTCCAAGGGAGCGGGAGTGGAGATAGATCCTAAGACGAGAGGTCCTAAGGTCGACTCTTCCATGGCTACGAGCGTACCTGGAATTTTCGCCGGCGGCAATGTCGTCAAGGTTTATGATTTGGTTGACTGGGTGAGCCGTGATTCTGAAATAGCGGGTCGCAGTGCGGCAGCCTACGCGAAAGGAATTTTATAATGAATCTTATATGCATCAACTGTCCGAGAGGTTGTGAACTTACGGTAGATCGCGTCAATGATGAGATAAAGGTTTCCGGTCACGCTTGCCCTCGCGGTGAAGCGTATGCGGTGGAGGAGCTTACGAATCCTACGCGTATGGTCACGGGCCTTGTAAAAGTCGCCGGCACCAGAAAGCCCTTGCCGGTAAAAACCCGTGTCGCCATTCCCAAGGGAAAAATAGCGCAAGTTACGAACCTTCTTGCCAATACCACCGTTCTTGCGCCTAAGGTTATCGGAGATGTCGTTATTTCCGATGTCTGCGAAACGGGCGTTGATGTCATAGTTACAGCCAATTGTTAGAGATGCCGATGCCTCATGATTTTTGCGGCGCGACGTTTGATTCGCGCAAGGTAAAACCGGGGATGCTTTTTGTCGCCCTTAAAGGCGAAAAAACAGACGGGCATGATTTTATACCTCAGGCGCTTGAAAATGGAGCTGCGGGCGTTATAGACGGATATGACGAGCTCAGCTCTGCGGCGCGTGAATATCGAAAGGCTTTAAAGGCGAAGGTTATTGCCGTTACGGGCTCTGCCGGAAAGACGACGACAAAGGAATTTCTTCGTGCTTTCTTTTCGAAGTTGGGTAAAACCCATGCCACAGAAGGCAATTTCAATAATCATATAGGTCTTCCCATAACGATACTTAACTGTCCGAAAGATGCCGATTATCTCATCGTAGAGATGGGTTCGAATCATCCAGGCGAAATCGCCGCGCTTTGCGAGGTTGCTGCGCCTGATGTTGGTGTAGTGACAAATGTCGGCACGGCTCATTTGGAGTTTTTCGGCTCGCGCGAGGGGATTGCTGCAGAAAAAGGTGAATTGCTTAAGCGTGCGAAAGTCGGCTTTTCGGCTAAGTCATGCGAATATCTGCCAGGCGATGTCGACACTTCTGCGCCTTGGCTCGAACAGGCGCTTAAAGGGATTTTCCCCGGTGCGCATAATGTGGCGAACGCTTCCTTGGCGTTTGCGGCAGCGGAGAGCTTCGGCCTTACGCGCGATAAGGCGTTGGAGGCGATCGGCGATGTGAAGATTCCCGGTGCCAGATGGCGGCGTGTCACAAGAAATGGCGTCGACTTTATTGACGATACTTACAACGCTTCGCCCGATTCGATGATAGCGGCTTTGGAGACTTTCGCCGCCATGCCTTGCGATGGCAAGCATGTCGCCGTTTTAGGAGATATGCTTGAGCTCGGGGAAAATTCCCTTGAACTTCATCAGAAGGTCTTCAAGCGCGCGCTTGAGCTTAAAATACCTCTTGTTATCGGAGTTGGGCAGATGTCTTCAAAGTGCATTTGCAATCTGGCGTATAAGACGCCCGAGGCCTTGAAGCATAAGTTCAGATTTGATGTCTCGTCCGGTGATTTGGTTTTGGTGAAGGCGTCGCATTCAATGGATCTCGGACGTGTGATCGATTACGCTGATCCATCGTTCTCACGCGGATGAAAGTCAGATTCGAGACATTCGGATGTCGTCTTAATCGCGCCGAGGCGTTAGATGAGGAGGCACGTTATATCGCCGACGGATGGCAGGTTACTGGACATCGCAGTGATGCGGATCTTATTGTGGTAAGAGGCTGCAGCGTCACCAGAAGAGCCGAGAGAGATACGCTAAAGCTGATAGAGCATCTTAAAGAAAAGTATCCTGCCGCTAAAATCCGGGTAACGGGCTGTATCGGAAAAAGGGAGCAAGATATTTTAGCCCCCAAAACGACCGAAGCCACGCCTTTGAGGACCTCGCGCGCCTATCTTAAGGTTCAGGACGGTTGTAGCGGGAAATGCACATTTTGCATAGTTCCGAAATTCCGTGGTCCATCCGTTTCGGTTGATTTCGAAAAAGTGATGGATAAGGCGAAGCGTTTTATAGAGGCGGGTTACAGAGAAATCGTCGTAACGGGGTGCAATCTTTCGCTTTACGCTTCTTGCTCGAAACGTCTGCCGGACCTCCTTTCGTCGTTGGCTGCACTTGCGCCTCGTTCGCAGGATGAGCCTTTCCGTATAAGGATAGGGTCGCTTGAGCCCGGGATTTGCGATATGGAGTGCGTTTCGGTGATGGCCTCGAATCCTAACATCTGCAGGTTCCTTCATATTCCCGTACAGTCCGGTTCACCTCAGATTCTCGCGGCGATGAAAAGACCGTATCTTGTGCGGGACGTTGATAATCTCGTCAAAGCCGCAGTAAAGGCAATGCCGTTAATTTCCGTCGGGTGCGATCTTATGACCGGTTTTCCCGGCGAGATGGATATCGACTTTCAAGCGACGCTATCGCTTTTGAAACGGTTGAATTTTTCAAACGCCCATATATTCCCGTATTCGGAGCGCCCTGGAACGTTGGCATCGCAAATGGGAGGGGCTCTGCCGCGTGAAATCCGCATCGAGCGCGCCCGGCTGCTTTCATCGTTCGCGATGGCGCAGCGCAAGCGCTATGCGAAGAAATTCATCGGACGTAAGGTGGAGGTCGTTATCGAAGATGAAAAGGAGTGTTCGGGGTGGACGGGAGAGTATTTGAGATTTAAGTCTGCAGGCGTCGGCTTCGGTAATTCTTTCAAGCGCAAGGGACTTTATGGATTTGTCGTTACGGAGGTAAAGGACGACGTTCTTAAAGGAAGGCCTCTTAGGTGAGTAGAGCAGGCGAGACTTTGAAAGCAAGGGCTCTATGTCTTGATATTAGGCCGTGGTCGAAAACCTCGCATATTGTCGTGTGGTTGACGCCCGAGGGCAGAGTTACGACGGTGGTGAAGGGGGCGGTAAGACCCAAGAGCGCGTTTCTCGGCCAGTATGATTTGAATTACACATGCGAAATCGTGTATTACGCCCGCTCAAAGGGGGATGTTCACGCTCTTCGGGAATGTTCGCCTTTGGAGTTTAGAGAGAATCTGAGGGTGAGTTACCGCGCATCGCTGTTGGCGGGATATTTTCGCTCGCTTGTCATGTCGCTCGTTCCTTTTGGCGACGAAAGTTCCAAGTGGATGAGTTTTCTTGAACATTCGCTTGACGGCCTCGTTGATGGACAAGTTGTGTCGACAGATGCGCAGTACAAAATTTTTCTTATGGGCCGGCTTATTCATTTTGAGAAGGGGATTCTTGATCTTTGCGGGCTTAAACCCGATTTTTCAGGGTACGACAAAACTTCGCAATGGTCGCCTTTTTCTGTTGAAACTGGGCGCTTTGATGATTCGGGCGGCAGGCTTATGCGGGTGTCAAAGGATGTGGCTGCGTACATAGACAGATCCGATTACGCATCAGAAAATTTAACAATCCCACTTGACGCGGCTAGGGTAATTGGTGTATTCTATCAGTTCCACCTGGATTGTGCCTCGGATGTACGGCGCACAGTCATTAAGATGATTTCATAAAAGAAAGGTAAAGGAAAATGAACATAAAGAAAATATCTGCGGCTTTTTTCGTAGGTGCGATGATTGCAGGCTGCGGCGACAATGCCAAGGATGAAACCGCTCAGGAGAAAAAAGACACTTCATCAAAGGCCGATGTTGCGGCTATAGTGGTTGACGGTCAGACGCTTATGCGCAGTCAGATCGATGCCGATATTGAGAAGATTGTAAAGGCTCAGAAGATCCCGGCCCAGCAGCTGGAGTACTCCAAGCAGATGCTGGCCAATCAATTGGCTCAGAACTTCCTCGTCGAGAAGGTTCTCGTCTCCAAGGCCAAGGCCGACGGATATACCGTTACCGATGCCGACCGCAAGGCTCGCGAAGACGAATTTCTCAAGGCCGCCGCGAAGATGCCCGACGCGCCAAAGTCTCTTGACGAATACTTCAAGAAGTTTCCTTTGGGCGAGGCGCGCGCACGCAGCGAGTTCGAGAGCGGCATTTTGATCGACAAGATGCTCAAGGCCGAGCAGGCTAAGGCCCCTCAGAAGGATTTCTCCGCCGAAGCGAAGAAGATGATCGAAGACATCATCGCCAAGAACAAGGCGTGTGAAAACTCCCAGGCCGACGCGCTTAAGAAGATTAATGAACTTAAGGCTCAGCTTGATAAGACGGCCGAAAAGGATCTCGCCAAGAAGTTTGAGGAGCTCGCGAAAGAAAACTCGGCTTGCCCTTCGGGTCAGAGAGGCGGCGATCTCGGGGAGTTTCCTCGTGGTCAGATGGTAAAAGAGTTTGATGAGGCTGTCTTCAATCTGCCCGTCAATAAGGTTTCGGCTCCCGTCAAGACGCAATATGGTTATCATCTCATCATGACGACGAAGAAGATTCCCGCCGTTGAGGCCAAGGGGGAGGCGCCTGCAAAGCCTGAGATGGTAAAGGCAAGCCACATTCTCGTCAAGATCAACGCTCCCCAGGACGTTCCCAAGCAGGAAGACCTCGAAAAGCGTCTTAAAGCCCAGGAGACCGGCAAGTTCGCAAGAACTTTCATTATGGGTCTTATCCAGAAGGCGAAGATTACGACATCTGATGAGTTCAAGTATCTTCTCCCTCCGCCAGAGCTTCCTGAAGAGCCCAAGAAGGGTGCGGTTGAAAAGTCAGAAAAGAAATGATATAATATCCACTCGTTTGAAAGGAAGAAAGAAAAATGAGCCAGCACGCATCTCTTAAAGGTTCCGGTAAGATCACTTCAAGGCGCAACGTTCTCAAGCGTTTCGAGAGAGTTAACCTTCTCCAGAAGCGCGGTGAATGGGCTGAAGGAAGCCGCGGCCTCGGTCTGAAGAAGACCAAACCCGAAGCCTAAGATAATTTTAGGTCATAAGAAATCGATCTCGCTTTTTAAAGGCGGGGTCGATTTTTGTTTTTTATCGAAGCGCCTCAATAAATGTTTATTGGTGCAGTTGCACCAAGGCGGGTGATAATGATATAATATTCGCCATGAATACAGTATTGATTGGAGCCCAATGGGGCGATGAGGGCAAAGGCAAGGTTATCGACTTCTTGACCGAAGAGGCGGATGTCGTCGTGCGCTTTCAGGGCGGCTCGAATGCGGGCCATACAGTTGTCGTAGGCGACAAGAAGTACGTTCTTCATCTTGTGCCGAGCGGAATTCTCCATGATGGCAAGCATTGCGTTATCGGTAATGGCGTCGTTATGGATCCGTTTGATCTCATGCGCGAGCTTGAGCAGGTGGAAAGCTGGGGCTTTGAGCTTAAAGGCCGCTTCCATATTTCAGAGCGCGCCCAGATGGTCATGCAGTGGCACCGTGCAATCGATAAGGCGGAAGAGGCTGCCCGCCCCGAAGGCAAGAAGATCGGCACAACCGGGCGCGGCATTGGCCCTGCCTATGCGGCGAAGGTCGGGCGCTATGGAATGAGAGTGGGCGATATTTTAAAGCCGAATTTCCTTGATTTGGTGCGAGATCAGGTCGCTGAGGCCAATCGTACGCTTAAGGCTCTTGGTGCGCAACCTATTGATCCTGAGGAGATGGTAAAACTCTATACTCCGATGGTGACGGCTCTTATGCCGTATGTTACTGATACAATTCAGCTTCTTCATGAGAATCTTGATGCTAAGAGGCCTATTCTTTTTGAGGGCGCTCAAGCTACGATGCTCGATATCGATTTTGGCACTTATCCTTATGTGACGTCGTCAAATCCGACGGCGGGAGGCGCTTGCACTGGTTCTGGTGTAAGCCCAAGAGCCATTGATCGCGTTATCGGCGTTCTTAAGCTTTATACTACCCGCGTAGGTGAGGGTCCGTTCCCGACGGAGCTCTTTGATGCCGACGGTGAACTTATGCGCTCTCGCGGCGGTGAGTTCGGCGCGACGACCGGTCGTCCTCGCCGTTGCGGTTGGTTTGACGCAGTTATCGCCCGTTATGCGCAGCGCGTCAACGGCATTGATTATTGGGCGATGACGAAGCTCGATGTTCTGGATGAGTTTCCTACGGTAAAAATCTGTACAGGTTATCGTCGCAAGGATGGCTTTGTTTACACGACATTCCCGGCTGATCTTGATAGACTCGCTGAATGCGAGCCTGTGTATGAAGAGATGCCCGGCTGGCAGTGCGAGACGTCGAAGATCACCAAGTATGAGGACTTGCCCGAGAATGCGAAAAAGTATATAAACCGTATTCTTGAGCTTGTCGGCGGAAGCCTCGGTGTTCTTTCTGTCGGGCCTGCCCGTGAGACAACCCTTAGGATAAACATCTGATGAATCCCGTAGCCAAACGCACGATTACCGCGCTTACAACTGCAACTTTCGTGGTAATCGCGCTTTTGTATTTGCCGCTTACTGTTGTGCAGATTGCTCTTGTTGCACTGGTTGCGCTGGTGCAGCTTGAGTTTCTGCAGATTGTCTCTAAGAAGCATGAGACGATGCCTTTTATCGGTATTGCCCTTGGCGTTGCTCTTATGGCTACAAGCTTTTATCCGATAAAAATGCCGCCGGGCTTTTCGATGTCGCGTCTTTTGCGATTTGCGCCTATTGCGTTTTGCGCTCTCTTTATCTTTATGTGGATAAGGACGCTGTTCGGCAGATTCCGCTCTCCTTTGACGGCTGTAGGTACAACGCTTTTATCGGTTATCTATATTCCGCTGATGCTTTTGTCTTTTTGTAAGATACCAGCTGTTTACGGCGTTAAGATGTTGCTCTTTGTTGTGGCGATAATCAAGATTTCCGATATGGGCGGTTTTGCGTTCGGTCTTGGCTCAAAGAAGATATTTGGCGATAATCACAAAATGTGTCCTACGATTTCCCCCAATAAAAGCTGGGAGGGGATGTTCGGCAGTGTTTTTGCCTCATGCCTTATTTCATGTCTTTTCATCCCGATGACGGGTTTTGGGTTAGGTAAGTCTCTTCTGCTTGGCGCTATAGCCGCTATCGTCGGCACGTTCGGCGATCTTGTTGAAAGCCGATTTAAGAGAGAGTGTGAGGTTAAGGATTCCGCTACCTTTATGCCGGCGGGGCTTGGCGGTTTTCTTGATATGTTTGATTCGCTTATCTTTGCGCCTGCGGTTCTATTTCCTTTGCTCGCTAAGTAAAGCAAATTGAATCTGTGACAACTGCGCCGTTTTTTCGCATTGTGCGACAAAATGGCGCAGTTTTTTTGTGGAAATGCGCTTATTTCCGTTGGCACGAATTTTGCTTTTTATTTTACAGATAGTAAAAAGGAGGAAAGTGAAATGAATGCAAGTTATACACCACCTGAAGAGAACGAGAACTGCCTTGAAAAGTTCGGTACTGATTTGACTGAATTGGCGGCGAAAGGAGCGCTTGATCCGGTAATAGGTCGCGATACGGAAATACGCGATGTGATTCGCATTTTGTCGAGAAAAACCAAAAACAATCCTGTTCTCATCGGTGAACCCGGCGTAGGAAAAACGGCGATTGTCGAGGGCTTGGCGCAGAGAATAATAAGAGGCGATGTGCCTGAAGGACTAAGAGATAGAAAAGTTTTTTCTCTTGATATGACATCTCTTATGGCGGGAGCGATGTATCGCGGACAATTCGAGGAGCGCCTGAAAGCGGTGCTGAAAAAGATAAAAGAATCGCAAGGGCGAATCATTTTATTTATCGATGAAATTCACACGATAGTGGGCGCCGGTAAAACAGAAGGTTCAAGTGATGCCGGCAATATGTTAAAGCCGATGCTCGCCAGAGGCGAACTTCACTGCGTGGGCGCCACGACGCTCGATGAATATAGAAAGTATATGGAAAAAGACGCCGCTTTGGAAAGGCGCTTTCAGCCTGTTCTCGTAGAGCCGCCGTCGGAGGAAGACGCGATTTCCATATTAAGAGGCATAAAAGAGCGATTTGAAAAATACCATAATGTGCATATCCGCGATGAGGCGTTAGTAAGTTCGGTCGTCTTGTCGGCCAGATATATACAAGAGCGTTTTCTCCCGGACAAGGCGATTGACCTTCTTGATGAGGCATGTGCGCGTATACGCACCGAGATGGATTCCTGCCCGCAGGAGTTGGATGAGATATCTCGTCATGTCAGACGTCTTGAGATCGAAGAGATCGCGCTTAAAAAAGAAAAAGACGATGCGAGCGGAAAGCGTCTTGAAGAATTGCAAAGCGAGCTTGTCGGCCTTAAGGCGAAATTAGAGCGCATGACGAGGCAATGGAAAGAAGAAAAGGCTCAGCTTGAAGATGTAAGACGTGTGAGAAATCGTCTTGAAGAGGAGAAAACGAAGTATGAGAACGCTCTGACGAAGGGCGATAACGAAATGGCCGCAAGGTTGAAATACGGAGTGATCCCCGAGCTTGAGAAAAAGTTAAAAATGCATGAAGACGATCTGCGCAGGAACGCCTCGGGAGCGCTCTTGCGCGAGGAGGTTACTGCAGAAGAGATAGCCGAGGTCGTTTCTCGCTGGTCAGGCATTCCGGTGACGAAATTGGTCGAGGGTGAACGGGAAAAATTGATGCGGCTGTCGGAGATTTTACATAATCGCGTTATCGGCCAGAATGAGGCTGTAGAGGCTGTAGCAGACGCAGTCATCCGTTCTAGAGCGGGCATAAAGAATCGGGCAAGACCTGTAGGGGCGTTTCTTTTTCTCGGTCCTACGGGAGTCGGTAAGACGGAGCTTGCGAAGGCTTTGGCGCAGGAACTTTTTGACGATGAAAATTCCATGGTTCGTCTTGACATGTCGGAATACATGGAGAAGTTCGCAGTATCTCGTCTTGTGGGAGCGCCTCCCGGTTATGTCGGGTTTGAAGATGGGGGGCAGCTTACGGAGGCCGTCAGAAGAAAGCCGTTTTCGGTGGTGCTGCTTGATGAAATAGAAAAGGCGCATCCCGATGTCTTTAATATGCTTCTGCAGGTTTTAGATGACGGGCGTCTTACTGACAGTCACGGACGGACAGTTAATTTTAAGAATACCGTCGTTATCATGACATCAAATGCGCCGAAAGAGTCGTTAGGTGAAATTTTCAGGCCTGAGTTTCTTAACAGGCTCGACGAGATTCTGGAATTTCATTCTTTGAGTGAAAAAGATATTGCGTCTATAGTTAAACTGCAGCTTAAAGATTTTTCAGCCCGTCTGTCGGAACAGAATCTGGCGTTGGATGTGGATGATGCAGCTATCGCGGCCTTGGCTAAATTGGGGTATGATCCTCAATTCGGGGCGCGTCCAATTAAAAGAGCTATTCAGCGTGAGCTTGAAAATCCGATAGCGCATAAAATCATCGCCGGCGAAATTATTCCTGGCTCTACAGTCAAAGTTACCGAAAACGGCGGAAGAATAGTAATTGAATGAGAGAGGGGATGATGTTGAAAGGGACAACGAGATAAAATCGCGCCCGGTCTGACGGATTTATGATATAATTCTTTTATGAAATATATCGTAACTTTACTGTGCGCCGTAGTATTTATTTTTGACGCATTTGGCAAGATTGATGAGCTTAATCCGGTTATTCCTTTTCTTGCCGTTACAGGAAAACCCACCGATGCGGATATTGTAGCGAAAATAGCCAGCCTCAAATCGGATGGCTACGAGCAGTTTCTTATCTACGCGAGAAGCGGCTTGCAGTATAAGTACATGGGCGAAGAATGGCTTCACGCCGTCGAAACGCTTTGCCACGAAGCGCAAAAGAACGGAATGAAGGTTTGGCTTTATGACGAATACAACTGGCCCAGCGGCACATGCAAGGGGCGCGTTCCTGCAGCAGATGAGCGCTTTCGTTACAGCGAGTGGGCGCTTTACCCTAAGAAGAGCGGCGGTTATGAGTGGGAGAAAGTTTATGCGCCTCAAGGATGGGTCAATGTCTGCGAACCAGATGCGATCCGTCTTTTTATCAAAATGACGCACGAAGTTTATGAAAAGCGTCTGGCGAAATATTTTGCCTCAAAGACGATAGCGGGCATTTTCACGGATGAGCCAGGTCATCATACTTCCGTTTCGTTAAAACCAGGTTGCCGAACGCATTTTCGCCGTTGGATTGGAATGGAGGACGAATATAAGAATGAGACGGGGCGTGATTTCCGCGCCGATATTGAGTCTTTTCTTTCAGGAGGCTCGGCTGAGGTCTGGGCTGTTTACGGCAAGCTGATGGGAAGGCGTTTTCGCACGGCGTACTTCGATCAGATTCGCGCCTGGTGCGACAGGATGAACATTCTTTTTACGGGACATTTAATCTGCGAGGGCGGAGCTTGGGGCGCATGCCTTTGCAATGGAGATCCGCTTTTGGCGCTTAAGGGCGAGTCTCTTCCCGGGATTGATGAGATTTTTTCGAATGCAAGTCTCGGCAAGGGCTATGACAAGAGAAAGAACGAACCTGAGTGGCTTACTTTCGCGACGGCGCAGCACGCGACCTCGCGCAACAAACGCGGCGGACTCGTTGAACTTTTCGCCTGCGGGCCGAATGATATGACGGCATCCCGTATGCGCCAGATGATTTGGATGTCGGCGCTTCACGGCATTGACCATTATTTGACAAGCATGCAAGTTATGGATCATCGCGGGCTTGTGGAAAAACACGGCTACTTAGCACCCCTTATGAACGGTCAGCCGTACCATGCTCAACTGGCGGGGCTTTTTGCCGATGCGAAGAAAGCCGCCCGTCTTGCGCG
>JAEIGA010005106.1_pt1 | contig 20150 bp, 21 predicted proteins | sample 9270691 | NCBI WGS metagenome assembly JAEIGA01 (sample SAMN17057246, study PRJNA624740) | gut metagenome | biome: biome; isolation source: fecal sample | host: Bos grunniens | place: China: Xizang | collected 2019 | reverse complement strand
CAAAATATCTTACCAAACTTCTTGGCGAGAAAGACCCAGAACTTTTGCAAATTTGGCAAGACTACACCGCCGCTACAAATCTAAACGACAAGCTCGCCATTCTAAACAAACTTTCCACACGATAAAAAAGAAGTCCCCGGCTCAGCGAATACACGCCCTCGTGAACTTCGATAATTCTATTGTATTCCTCATGCGGTTTAGTTTTAGCGCCATTTTCATAACTAATTTTTCCGCACTTCATAACCCCACCTCGCCCATCAAAATAATCCCCATCTCCAGGCTATTCACGACCAAGCCATGCGCGAAAAAGAAGGCAAATAGTTTATTTCACCCACTCCGGCGGAGTCATATCAAAAGTAATTTTTGGCGTGTGTAAATTTATCACGTCCGGCTCAATCCCAAAATAATGTTGATATGTAGTACCCACCGAACCAAACTTCGCAGTAGTTTTGTCTAGCCCAAGTTTCGCCGCAGCGTCCCACACAGATTTTTCGCTCGGCCCTTCAATTTCCATAAATGCCGGAATCCACGGCCAAGTATCAATACAAATCTCCACTTCCTCGTCGCCTAGATTCATTACCCATTTTTCGCGATACGATTCCTGCTCTGCCTTTGCTCTTAGCCCGCAAGACTTAAGAAACAAAATCCCATTCTCGTAATCATCGATGGTTACATTCACTTCCTTCGTGCCAAGAATCGAATTATCATCAAGCACATTTTTGTAAGTCATCACGATTTTGCCAGCGCCCTCATCCCGCACTCGCGCAAACGAATCCTCGCCCGTATAAAACACGGTCCTCCGCATCAAAACCTCCGGCTTTTTGCACTCCGCCCCCACCGCCTTCAGCTTTTCACGCATTTCATCTTTATCAATATCCAAAAACTGCGCCTCAATCTCGTTGTTCATATATATATTATAGCGCTAATTCAAATCTAATTCCCACTACGTTATATTCTTTTTGTTTATCTTCTGGATAAAATTCATTAAGCGCCGCTAAAAGCTCATCTTTTGTCATCGACTTATCCGCCAAAATCTCAATGTCGTAATTAGCAAATAAATCTTTAAAAGTTGGGTATTCCAAAAGCTCCACTACCTTTGCGTGTAGCCTCTCGCCATCATCATTGTTTTTAGAAAAAACAATTCCATCCCCCACTTGAATCGCTCGACGCTTTTCATCAAAAGCCGAAGCTCAATCCGCTTAGTACCGGATTTAATGAAATTAAAATACTTTTCTTGTAAACGTAGTGAGTGAGTAGTCATAAAAGAATTATACCAGAAAACCCCTCTTCATTTGGTGAGGGGCGACCAGAAATACTTATTCGGCTTTGCATGGTCGTGGACTAGTGTCTGGACCACCCCGAATACACGGCGAAGATCAAGGTTATACCTATAAAAGACTACCCTATTCTGATGCCGTGCGAGTTCTGAGGTATACATATACAGGCAAAGAGATTCGAACTTTTGAAGATTGTTGGAACAAATACGACTCTAAGCCAAGATAACATAAGCATTTTATAAAATAATAAAATAGCACTGTCAATGGTATAATAAAAAATATGGATGATGAAATCTTTATGCGTAAACACCGAGCATTAATGAAAGACTCAGCAATTGCTACAAAGGATTGCTATTTTCCAAAATGCAAAGACCACCCAATAAAAGCCCACTCAATTTCAAACAATAAGCTGTTGAAAAATATATCAGAGAAAGGAATTCTACTCAAGGTAGATTGGGATCCAGACGAAGGTTGCCATCTTACAGAATGTGGGAGAAACTTAGCCTCAACTTTCAAAGGTTTCTGCGATAAACATGACAAGATTTTTGAGGATATTGATACAAAAGATTATATCGTAGGCAACATCGAGCAGGAATTTCTCTTTGCAATGAGAGGAGCAGCTAAAGAGTTAAGTGCCAAAAGAATAGCAAGTTCCTCTACAAATGCCATTCTTGATGGGAATAATCGCCAAAATCTTCAAACAATAGAAGAATTTAGGGATATGTTAAAAGAATTTGATATTGGTCAACGTTTGAGCATTAAAGACCAAAATGAAACAAAAAGCATATTAATTGATACCCTACTAAAGAAGAAATACCACGTTTTAGAAAGCGTAAGAATCGTAATTGATGGATATTACCCCATCGTTGCTTCTTCAAGTTTTAATATGGAGCTAGATGACGACGGCAATCTAATTAATAATGTATTCCCAGAAGCATACTCAATAAAAATGAAGCCGTGCTTTTTTACATTATTCCCCCAAGGAGATAGAACGTATTGTATAATATCTTACTTCAGGAAACATAAAAAAGACTATCAATTCCTTAAAAAGTTTAAAGATCTAGACAATGCTGACAAAAAAGTGCTTGTTTCAAATATCCTAGCTTCCTATGTTGAAAATTTCTTCGTAAAACCATCATATTGGGAAAAGCTAGATTATAAAACTAAGTTTCAACTTAAATATCTATTAAACAAAACTATTATGCGGAGGGCTACTCAAAAATATATCGCTTTAATTGAAGATCGTGATTTTAATATTTTTCAATAAGTAATATCTCCAGAAAGCGCAACCTCAAAGAAAGAGGTTAAAGCATGGCAAAACGCCACACATTCAAGAAAGTTAAACCCAGCGAACCGATACCGGTTACCGCTCGACAGCTAGAAAGCTTAATGCTTGAACATAATGGCAAGTTCAATTCACGCGATTACGACAGGCTCGAGCGTATGGAGCTTACCTGCTCCCCTGTTCGCGACGCAGTCCACGAATTAAAGACTTATTCTAGCTCAACGCTTCGATATACGCCTTTTGGGCCGCGGTAAGCATGTTTTTGCGCGATTAGATAGCGAAGACGACACTTGGTACCATTTCTCGCTTGCATACATCCCGCGCGCGCTAAATAACTGCGACGTAAATGATCCGATGGTTCAGATGTTTTTCATCGGCAAATGGAAAGTCGATAAGCTTTCGCTCTGGGCAGAACCGGAAGATATTACCCACTTTGGCCACGATTCTAATAAAACATTCTGGTAATTTGTCAATAGATAGCACCCACTTGATCACAATCGAGTTTTGAAAGTTATTGTGCAAGAAACAGAGATAAATTTATTTCTTGACACAAAATAATAGATATATCATAAGAAACAAAGAAGCACCCCGAAGAGTGCTCTTAGCTGCGTATGGATCGGTGCCGGAACAACGACACTTACTAACTAAAGCTCACCATACGGCTTACACCTACTATCATTATAGCAAATATGTCAAGATATGTTAATTTTACAACAAACTCCCCTTGAAATTATTTCGTGGAAACTCATCTTTTTTAACGACCCTTGGTCCAAGTATATCCAAAAAATGCATACTTGAATTCTTATATGCATGATAAACGGTACCGGCTATAATATCGGCCGCTTGAAGATTAAACAAAGTTTTAGAATCCCGTTATGCAACTTCAACATTCTTATCCACATGATTGTGGTTTGTATAGGCACCAATTTTTATATAGACTGGCAATGAATTCATAGACTCAACACATGTGGACCGCTGATCAAATACTATCCTAAAGTCATCATTGTATTTTTCAAATATCATGTCGGTTAATATTTTTGCAAAATAATTATAAACAAGGTTTTTTGGTTTATCCTGATTAAGGAGCGTAACATTCTTCTTATAAATTGCGAGGTAGTATATATCATTATCCGCACGCGATACAATTTTATTAAGAATACGTTGGCGTTGCATGAAAGACAACGAGCAGGATTTTATTTCAGCCAAACCAGCAACTTGATTTTCTTTTGCGAGCAGCTGTTGCTCCTTCTTGATTATTCTTTTTACTCTATTCTCACCTTTTTTGTTATCATATACTATCGCGGCTAAAACAAAAAAATTGCCTCCTCGGCCTAGATTTCCTGATTCGTCAATATAGGCAGTAATCATAATATAAATATTAGCAGTTTAAGCGGTTATTGTCAATATTACATAATACTTATGCTTATTTGTCAATATATGCGCAGCATGCTAAAAATTTATCCTGAACGTCTAGACATAAATCAAAAGTAATCATAAGATCCAATCATGAAATATACGATCACAATAGAAGAAACTTGCGCCAAGGATTTCGAGATAGACGCGAATAGCGCCGAAGAAGCATATGAGCTAGCCGAAAGAAAATATAAGGCCGGCGAACTCATGCTAGATCCAGGCGAATGTCAATTTAGGCAAATGGCCATAACGAAACCTAGTAACGAAAGCACGGAGTGGCGAGAATTCTAACCTTAGTTTACGCCGTCTACCAAGGTAAAAACCAGCCAAATATGGTATAATAATAGTATGGAAAATGTCAAGACGGCGGTGGTAAAATTCACAAAAGACAGAGACTGGGATCAGTTTCATTCCCCTGCTAACTTGGCAAAATCAATTGCAATCGAATCCGGCGAGCTTCTTGAATGCTTTCAATGGAACGACAACTACGATAAAAAAGAAGTCTGTAAAGAACTGGCCGACGTAGTAAATTATGCGATTCTCCTAGCCGACAAGCTCGGTGTCAGTCTTGAGGATATTGTTATGGAAAAATTAGAGGAAAACTCTAAAAAATACCCAGTAAACAAATCTAAAGGTAATAGCAAAAAATATACGGAATTATAATATGACAGAAAAATCCTTCCAAATTAGAAATTATTCTTTCGACCAAAAAGCAATCAACAACTTGGCCGTAGAAGATCATTTGGAAGAAAACTGGCCAGTAGTTTATCAGATTTACAATAATCAGCAAATCTACATTGGCGAAACTACAAATCTCAAAAACCGCATGAACCAGCATTTAGCGAATGTAGAAAAATCTAGCTTGCGCCATGGTTCTGTAAAAGTAGTTTTTGATGAGACATTCAATAAAAGCGCGGCGCTAGACCTAGAATCATACCTCATTCAATATTTTAGCGGTGACGGAAAGTTTAAGGTTCTAAACCGCAACGACGGCATGTGCGACCGCGATTATTACAAGAGAAAAGAATATCGCGAAACTTTTGAAGAAATTTGGAACCGCCTCCGCGAGTTAAAAATTGCCGATAAAACCATCTCAGAAATCAACAATTCTGAATTATTCAAGTTTTCGCCATATAAGAACCTGAATTTCGAGCAGTTAAACGTAGTAACTGAAATCGTTCAGAATATTGACGAGGCTATCACACATGATGTAAAAAGCCTTTCTGTCATCGATGGTGATGCTGGTACCGGCAAAACTATCGTCATTATGTATCTCGCAAAACTATTGGCCGACTTACAGTCATTCGATAATCAAAACGATGATATCGACGACGAATCAAACTTCAATATTTTCTTTGAACTAGAACACATTAACCAGAACTTTAAGAACAAAAGCATCGCCCTAGTAATTCCACAACCATCACTATGTGGACGCATCCGCAAAATCTTCGATAAAACCGATCTCGGTAATGCAAATATCAGGATCTTTTCACCGATCCAATTTGGTAAATGTAACGATAATTTCGACATTACATTAGTAGACGAAGCGCATCTTCTAAAAGTAGGCGTTACTGGTACATTAGGCAAACAGGTCCACGAAATTGATCAGAAGATTTTCGGCGATACCGGCATTCATTCAGAATTAGATTGGATCATGACTAAGTCTAAGAATGTGGTTCTAGTGTTTAGCGACCAACAGCGCATTCGTCCGGCTAATATTAATCGTAACGATATCTTGCAATACGCAGACGAATTTAATAAACGTGAGATTATCTCAAAACACAAATGCGCTCGCTCGGCGGTAAAAAGTATATCGATTATATCCACGATATTTTGTCAAACGGTTTTAGGCCAACAGAAAAAGAAACTTTCAAAGGCTTTGAAGCCAAGATTTTTGACAACATCCAGGATTTTGCAGAAGCCATGGAGAAACGCGAGGCCGAATACGGACTCTCGCGAATGGTGGCAGGCTTTGCTTGGAAATGGAATTCTAAAAACAACAAAAGCGCATATGACATCGAAATCGATGGCATGAAATTCCGCTGGAACAGTACCCAGAATAACTGGATCGGCTCCAAGAATGCGCCAAAAGAAGTTGGCAGCATTTACACCGTGCAGGGTGATGACCTAAATTATGTGGGAATTATCATCGGTAACGATTTGATTTATCGCGACGGAAAACTCGTGTTCAATCGCAAAGCTTGCGCAGATTCCGGCGCCATGAAACGTAACCAACGCCAAGTCGCCAACAATGAGCAAATTAATGAAGCCGATATGCTGGAGCAAGTGCTGAGAACCTACAGAGTTCTTATGAACCGTGCAGTTAAGGGTATTTATATCTACGCATATGATAAAGAGTTAAATAATTACTTAAGTGGCTATTTTAACAAAGCATAACTATCATGAATAAAGATGAATTAATAAAAGCGATTGAGGAATATAGATGCTCCGATATGGATCGTGCTATATTATTAGACGGCGCATGGGGATCTGGAAAAACATATTTTGTACAGAATTTCTTGGAAACCAAGCCAAAATATATCTATCTATCGGCCTTTGGCTTAAAAAATACTTCCGAGATAGATAAAGCAATTCTCGCGGGAGCACCAAAAGACGTTTTTGATAATGGAAAAAGAAATATCAAAGAAAGAACACGACAAATAATATTTAAGGTACCCGACTTTGTTAAAGACATTCTAAAACAAGTATCTATTGAGGGTATTAAATTGCCGGATTCATTGCTTGATGAGACGCTAATTATCAATGCTAGCGCCGCGGCTTTTAGAAATTGTTTAATTATAATTGACGACATCGAAAGAAGCACAGTTCCGTTTTCTGATCTACTTGGAAAAATCAACACTTACACTGAGCAGAATGGTTTCAAAATATTATTAGTTGCAAATACGAAAGAAATAGCTGGTAATAATGCCGCTCTCTTTAAAAAGTATTCGGACAAAATTATACGAGAAAAATTATTCTTTCAGCAAGACTATAAATTTATTTTACCAAGTCTAATAGAAAAAGCAGCAGACAAGGACTTCAGGGAAATTTTTAAAAATAATTTACAAGCCATTCTAAATTTTATTGATGATTTCGGCTTATCCAATATCAGACAAATCCGGAGTGGGATCGAAAAAGCAAATGAAGTTATAAGAATACTCCAGTCTAATTCGCAATATAAAGGAGAGGAAGAATATAAAAATCTAATAACAGATTTAATACTCTTCTCTATATATAACGAATCGGGTTTCAATAACTATAAAATCGAACAATATCAAGATATCCAATCGATACACTTAGAAACGAGGTTCGACGGACCATGGGATATAAGATATTTCGATTTTATTGCTACTTGTGGTGTTCTTGAAATACGAGCTCAGCATGAATATATATCGAACTCTTTGGAGAGACATTTGAAAACTCTTATCGACTCAAGACAGGTCAGAGAAGATCCAGTTATGTCCCTTTATAATAATAGTTATCGCATTGAGGATAACGAAATTATCGCACTAGAACAAGACATAATTAATAAACTAGAGTCTGGCAACTATACCTATAAGTTCTATCCTCGGATTCTTTTAGTACTGATTAGATGTAAGAATATAATGGATGATAGTTCTTTCCTAGATAAGGCCAAAAAATATATTTTTTCCCATTTGGACAGTATAGATGATAAAGATTTTGACTTTATAGATTTAGCCACTTTTACTTTTTATGGTCAAGAAGAAATGAATGAGTATCAAAGTGAGATAAATAAACTTAGGAACGAAATTCGTAGCCTAAAGGAAAAGAAAGCTTTTAAACTTATAAACTCAGCCATAAAAGAAGATGACTGGAGCGAAAAACTAAAAAGCGCAGTCTATGAAAATGAGGAAGAAATTGTTTCTAGAAAACAGTTCTTCTCAATACTGAATACCGATACGATAATAGCTAAACTAAAGCATGAAGATACAAAAACGATCGACTTCTGCAATGTTAGAGACGCTATTACTGGCATATATCACAAAATTAAAGACCAACCAGATTTGTTCTACGAGCTCGATTACGACGCGCTAGTAAAATTTCATGAAAGATTCATAGAGCTAGAGCCAAAAACTCATACTTCAAAACAGGTTTTTGAATATATCAAAAAAGATCTAGAATCATACATCGATTCCTTTAACATGATTCGTGGTATTAAATAACAAAACCCCCTTATTTCTCATTAATTGCAAGTTCGAACTCGTCAAATAACAGATACTCAAAACACCAAGCATATATCTCCCCACCCCGCCAAAACGCTTATGTTTGGCTTTTTCGAACTCTTGCAACATACTTATGTTAATTGTGGCGAGGCTCTGCGCCTCTCTCGAGCAATAGGGGTAGCCCCTCCGCCAATTTCAAAAACTCATCCACGGTCGCTAGCTCCGGATAACCAGACTCCGCCGTCCTATAATGCATCGGTACCACGCACTTCGCCTCACAAGCCTTGCAAATCTCCACCGCCATGTCAGTATCAATCGTATAATACCCACCCACCGGAATCAGCAAATAGTCCGCATCAGAAATCGCGGTAAGTTGCTCTTCATTTGGAAAATGCCCCAAATCACCAAGATGTACTAGCTTCTCCCCTTCCGGATTCGTAATCACAAAAATCGTATTTGGCCCACGCAGCGCACCCTGCTTGTCGTCATGCCAGCTTGGAATCTCACGTATATCCAAATCACACTCGCCCGGGATTATCTCCACGCATTCGCGCCCGCTATGGTCCGCATGCTCGTGCGAACAAATCACCTTCACGCCCTTCGTGCGAAGTGGCGCCAGGCCCGGCACCGACCCGTCTTTGTAAGGATCTATCACCAAGCTCCCATCAATTCTAAAACATGCATGTCCAAGATATTCGATTTTCATACTATTATTATACCCCAGTTTGTGCTATAACATAAACATAAGGGCGCCGCTCTAGGTGCAACGCCCATGGCTGTGTCTAATTCTGACTACTTGTCAGAATTAGTTTTTTCTTCGGTTCATCACCTTTGATTCGATTTATTATGATCAGCGCGAACTGAGCCACAACGCCTCCTTTCTTGGGCAACTTTGACTAACCTAGATAGCCGTTTAGTGAGCCCACCACCGCCCACGAACTACACACAATCGCTCATGGATTTTTGCCCGCTAAGCCCGAAGCACAGCCTGCAAAATTATAGACACGCCGCCCAAAAAATTACAACCCCCACCCTACCGATTTTCATGCATAAGTTTTTTCACCAAACCGCCTAGGCTTATCTTCGCATCTTACGGACCAAATCTTTCGTCTCCGCATCCACACGGTACGAATCGCAAATCTTAGAAAGCGTTTTATTAAAAGTCCAAGTCGGCAGGCCACAAGAAACCAAATACCCCGTAGTCGCAGTTGGATATTTAATAAAGCAATCACAAAGCAGCCACGCGATTCCCATCCTTATATAATATTCCTTACGCTGGCCCAATTTCTCCACCCTATCAAAAATCACCGCGAGATAATCCGGCTCCACATAACAAACCTTCAAAAGCACGAGCCCAACTCTCACTGCAAATTCACGAGAATCATCTAGCAATTTATCCATCTTCGCTTCAAAAAACTCCGCGCGATGTTTTCTTATCACCTTCCCCACCGCCGAACAAAACGTATCACACGTGCTCCAATCGTCAATCGCATCCACCTGCGAATCAAACCAGCCAAGCATTTCATCAAAGCCAAGTCTCGCAATCAAAAACCCGCGCGCCAAAACTTCTTCATATCCCACCGGTTTCACCGCCAGCAAATCAGGAATACACGAAACATCCACCTTTTTACACACATCCCGAATCAGCGGCACCCTCACCCCAAGAAACGGCCTCTCGCTCGGACAAATCTTCATCACAAACTCGCGGTACTCATCCTCAGCCAAAGTCGCCAAAGCCAATTTTAGCTCGTCATAGCTACAAATCACGCCATTGTTCATATATATATTATATGCTACAATCAGCTTAGATTAAACGGAAACACAAAAATGCCAAAAAAATCAAAAACTAAATCTACCAAACTTACTGCTTGGGGTAAAATTTGGCGCATCGCCATCGCCATTGCTATCCCACTCGGTGGCGGCATCATCATTTCCCTCTTCACCCGCAACGCCATGGCCAAATTCGGCACCTTCAACCAACCACCACTATCCCCTCCGGCCATTCTCTTTCCTATCGCTTGGACTATCCTTTACATCCTCATGGGCATAGCTAGCTATCTCATTTGGACAAAAAGCAAAAACAACAAAGACGCCAAATCCGCTCTCATTATTTATGGCATCCAACTAGTTTTCAACTTTGCTTGGACTCCACTTTTTTTCCTACTAGGTTGGTTCTGGTTTGCTTTTGTTTGGCTACTCGTTATGTGGTGCCTCATCATTATCCTCATAGCCAAAACCTACAAAATCAGTAAACCTGCTTTTTACATGCTTCTACCATATATATTATGGTGCACTTTTGCTGCCTACCTTAACTGTGGTATTGCAACTCTAAACTAGACTACCTCGAAGACAAATGCCAATGGTCGCCATACTCGCATTTATACACAGAAAGCTCTGGAGCGCCATGTTCATACTGCGCGCACTTTGCCGCTACTTCCGCCTCTTCACGAGTATTGTAACAAATCTTTTGTATATCCCCCCACCCAGCACTTTTTCGGCTCGTACGCCGCTCCGGCAGCAACCGGGTGTTTACTTCGCATATTCTACCGCGCGAGTCTCACGAATCACATTCACTTTAATCACGCCTGGGTAGCTCATTGTTGCTTCAATTTTGTTTGCAATATCACGCGCAAGTTTTAGAGCAGACAAATCATCAATTTGTTTTGGCTCTACAATTACGCGAATTTCACGACCAGCCGAAATTGCGTATGCCTTATCAATACCTGGGAACGAAGTTGCAATGTTTTCAAGATCTTTCATACGTTCTGCAAAGTTCTCCGCCGAAATATTACGAGCACCCGGACGAGCTGCCGACACAGCATCCACAATTTTCACAATGATAGCCTCAGTAGAAGTAGGCTCAATATCATCATGGTGCGCAGCAATCGCTTGTACTACTTCATCAGGAAGACCATATTTCTTTGCAAGCTCTGCACCAATCTCGGCGTGTTTACCTTCAATTTTGTGCGTTACAGCTTTACCAACGTCATGAAGAAGTGTTGCCATTTTAGTCACACGTTTGTCTGCGCCAATTTCTTCAGCAATCATGCCAGCCATGTGTGCAGCTTCGATGGAATGAAGCAAAACGTTTTGTCCATAAGAAGTACGAAACTTCAACTCACCAAGCAGATGCAACATTTCGCGTGGAATGCCAACTACGCCCACCTCACGCGCAGCATCTTCACCAGCACGCACCACTTCTTTTTCAATTTCACGTTCAGCCTTTGCTACGGCTTCCTCAATCGAAGATGGATTAATGCGGCCATCCTTCATCAAACGCTCAAGAGCATATCTTGCCACTTGGCGACGAATTGGATCAAAAGAAGATAATACCACCATACCAGGCGTATCATCCACCATAATATCTACGCCAGTTGCACGTTGCAAAGCTTGAATATTACGCCCTTCCTTGCCAATAATCCGGCCTTTCATATCATCATCCGGCAATTTGAGAGCCGTAATCGTACGGTCTGCAGTAACTTCAGAACTCATACGTTCCATCGCAGTCACCAGAATCGCTTGTGCAGTTTCATCAATATCGTTTTTGATTTCTTTTTGCTCTTTTGCAATCAACCCAACCAAATCTTGCTTGATATCGTTCTCGGTCATCTTCATTAATTTTTCACGTGCATCAGCTTTTGATAGCCCTGCGATTTTCTCAAGCTTCTCGTGCTGTTTTTCGCGAATATCACGAATCTCATTTTTAAGTTCGTCAATTTCTTTTTCTTCTTTGGTTAACTTCTCAGACTTTTTCTCAAGCTGATCTAGCTTGGCATCAAGCGTAGTCTCACGCTCCGCCAAACGGTTTTCGGTTTTCTTCCATTCTTTGCGACGTTCATTTTCTTCATTTTGATTCTTTTCAGTAATAGACGCTGCTTCTTTTTTAGCGTTTAAGACAATTTCCGAAGCTTCGTGTTTGGCTTTTCTTACCAAATCATCCGCTTTGTTTTTGCCACCGTTCTCTTTCTTCTTGTTATATGCAAAAATCCCGCCGGCACCAGCAGCAAGCCCTGCCACTGCGGCAATAATTGGGATTATTATTTCCATATTTCCCTTTCTAATTGTTTTTGCTAGTATTTTTCTCTATACTAGCGGGTTAACAAATAACATCAAATTATAAACTTCCACTTCTATTATACCATAAAAAACGCGAATATGCTTGCATTTCATTTCCAAAGGGCGTAAACTAGAGAAAATTAAGTGGAGGAAATTTGTGGGATACCTAGAAGAAATGCTTTTGAGAAATGGAATGATCTACCACTCGCCGGATGGTTCCAGTTCTCACATTGAAGGCAGTTTAATATCAAACACATTAGTAGTGCGCAATTCGTCTGGTTGGGTTACCCATCGCATCGAACGCGCCGCAAACGGCGTAGACTTGGTAGTAAGAAACACATCTACCGGCTTAGTAGAAATGCGCATCGCAGCTTAGGGGATTTTATCCCCAAAAGCCGCGTTTTTTATTCTTCTTGAATTCTTCAAGTAATTCTTTTTGCTTTTTGCTCAAATTCTTTGGTGTTTCCACAATCACAGTTACAATATGTGGGCCTCTATCGCCATCCGCCCGCATCGGTACACCATGTCCTGACAGTTTAAACGGCGTACCACTTTGCGTACCGGCTGGCACTTTCATCGTTACGGTTCCATCTACCGTTTCTACATCGATTTCACAGCCAAGCGCCGCATCCACCATGTCAATTTTTTCTTCAGATAAAATAATCACACCTTCACGAGTTAAGTGTTTATGTGATTTTACGCGCACACGTACGTACAAATCTCCGCGTTCCGTTCCGCCTTCTGGTGCTGGTCCACCTTTGCCATGTATGCGAATGCTCATACCATCATCAATACCAGCCGGAATTTTAATTTTGGTATTCTTACCATCAATTTCTACCGACTTAGTCGTACCAAAAATCGCTTCTTCAAACGTAAGAGTCACAGACGTTTGGTAATCCGCGCCTCTGCGAGGTCTGCGCGGCCCACCAAATCCAAAAATATTACCTAAAATATCATCAAGTCCACCACCACCAAAATCAAAATTAAACGTCTGCCCATTAAAGTTAAATGCTCCACCCTGCCCAAACGGATTACCAGCACCACCGCCAAAGCCATTACCACCCACACCCGCATGACCAAATTGATCATAACGCGCGCGTTTTTGTTTGTCAGAAAGCACATCGTGCGCCTCGTTAATTTCCTTAAACTTAGCCTCGGCTTCTTTATCACCAGGATTTTTGTCTGGGTGATATTTTATCGCCAGTTTACGATAGGCTTTTTTAATCTCGTCATCAGATGCGTTTTTGGAAACGCCTAGCACTTCATAATAATCACGTTTTGCCATATCAAGTATTATACCGCCCTAGCACTCAAAATGCAAGAGTGCTAATTACATATTATTAGCAGCATCCAATACCTCTATTGGAACATCTATGGTATTATACAGAGTCATAATTTGACCTGGCTTGGAAACGAATTTCCACTTTCCATCTTCTTTCCTTATAATCATTATATAAGTAACAACAGAATAGGTTTCTTCAGTACCGGCTTTTACTTTAGCGATGTAATAATCTTCACTCTCTAAACCACTCACAAATTCAAAACCTAGTACACCACCAAAACCACTCTTAATGTATTCATCAGGACTAGACGCATCATTTTCTACAAAGTTACCCGCCAAAGAATCATAATAACCACTTACTTCAACACGATATTTAGCCAAATCGTCCACACCATTCGCCGCATCTTTTAGTTTTTGTACTGCTGTATCCATATATGCACTCACTGTATCAACAGTCACAACAAGTTCATTGTCATCATTTGTTATATAGCCAATCTTATAGAGCGAATTTGTAATTGGTAACACCGTAATAATCGGCCATTCTTTGCGCGCCTTTTCACCCTCTTTTGATATAATTTGAGAAGCGTAGGCCTCAACCGCATAATAATCATTGATATGTTCATTGGCGATTTTATTTGCTTCTTCAGTTTGTGCCGTAATATTTCCATAAATAATATCATTTTCTTCATCAATAACTACTGTCTGCTCTAACGGCTCAAAACCCTCCAAACTCACATGAACCATATATTCTCCTGGTTCTAGATAAACATCAGAATTATTATTTATTTCATTGTCATTTAATTTCACTTCCGCTATAAACGGAGCATAGGCCACATGCACTTTTATCTTCCCAATTTTTGGAATAATATTGATTAGTGCTATCGCCACTATTATAACTACACCCAATACTACAACAGCTATTATTGTTCTTATTTTCTTTTTATCAAAAGTATTATCCATTTTATTTCACTTTCCTATACCACCGTGGGCTATGATAAAGAGCCCCTTCAGTCCCAGACATCGGAGCACGCGAATCATGCGATGCAGAAGCTACATTCGTTTCAAAACCATTAAAATCACCAATCCACATCCATGTATGCTCACCACCGGGATCACAAGTACCTTTATAATTGCCAGAAAAAGCTACATCACCAAGCTGCAAATCTGCTGGATTCATCTTTTCACCATTCGGATTTAGCCACACCCATCTATCCGAAGCACCACCTTCCCTCAACCAATACTCCTGTGGTGCAGTATTCGAACCACATCCATTATATTCTGGCTCATAACCACTATTTTGCATAATTATTGTTACGAAACCACCACAGTCAATGCCGGAATATTTTGTCCCGCCAGTATAATTCGTCCATTTGTATCCTTCCTTTGCTCGAATAGCCAAACGCTCATCTACCGCCTCTCTATAAGCAGGCATCATATCAACGAATACCGGGTTATGATGTTCAGGCCACACATACGCCCTTACATAATCCGCCAAACCCTGCAAATTTGTATGACACGCTCCAGCACTATAGCTAGATGATGAAGATGATGAAGAGGAGGATGAAGAAGATGAATCGCCAGAATCACCAGAACCACCAGCAAACCTATCATAAAAATCTTGTGCTTGTTTAGCACGAGTTGCCGTATCTAGATTCAAAGGTCTTTCAACGTGCCTCAAAAAATAATCCGCCGCATCATATACAGTTGTCGTACTATATATACCTCTATAATCTGCACTACTATCCAATTCATCCTTCAAATACTGCAGTTCCAAGGAGGCTAGTGCGTCAAATGCTTCCACGCCAGCTGCTTGTATGAATCTTTCACCGTCCCAATAATTCGGGCTATACTTTTGATAATCATCAAGGTATACTACAAGTGACGAATCATAGTTTTTAATATAATTGTATACTCCTATTCTACGTGTAAAAGACCACTGTATCAACCCTATACCATACGACACATCTGGATGCTCCCACAAATTAAACCCTGGTTGCTTTGCCTGCATTAAACCTATTTCATGCTGTGCCGGATTAAAATGCGACTCGGATTGCATATTTCCCATCACCCCAGCAGCCTGTTCTGGTGTCAAAAATGTTGTCAACCCAGACCAAATCTTCTCTTCTGCCGTATCCCCAATAAGCACTATCGGCCCGTCCAAAAAAGCTCTTGCTGGACACGAACTTCCATCTGGATCATAGAACATAATATTATTATTAGCAAACTTCCTAAGCAAAGATTCACTTATAGCTTGCGCATTACTAATCAAAAGCACAGGCGTCAAAATAGCTACCACCCCTACCACAATTCTTCGTAGCCATTTTCTTTTCATAACAATATTATACAATATTTCCTCTCTTTTGTCTACTTCTTGTTTGGATTTGTAGTAATCAAACCTTCCTCCGTCTCAGACGCAATCACCCGGATATGCACATGATTTGGCCCCGCAAAGAACAAACCCTCACCCACTGGGAAATTTGCCAAACGCGCTTTCTCATTATCCGTCAGTTTAAACACATCAGAAAGCACATCTACAGCCGAAGCAGATTGTTTCAAAAGTAGTTGCATCGACGAGTTTGCCACAATCGCACGACCCATTTTAGAGCCCATAAAGTCTTCCACATCCTGTGTAATCGTCGTTAAGCCAAGATAATACTTACGTGCACGCTTGGCTAGCGAGAACATAAAGTTCGCCGAATCTTCATATTGCATCAGTTGCCACGCCTCATCTACAATTAGCATACGTTTCTTTTGTTCCGCCCTTACAATATTCCAAATATGCGAAAGCACGATATACATCGCCACCGGCCGAAGCTCGTCTTCAAGATCACGAATATTAAACACTACCATTTGGTTATTAATATCCACGTTGCTCTGCTGCGAGAAAATCCCCGCAAAAGTACCAGTAGTATATTTACGAAGCCTCTGCGCCAACTGCGGTCCAGTACCATCCATATGGAGCAAAGTATCATAAAGATTCATAATCGTTGGTGGCGTAGACTGGTGCGTCAACGGGTCCGAAGTTATTCCAGCTCTAGCATAAGTATCAATCAATGCTTGGTCTAAGTCTGCTTCCTCGTTCGCCGAAAGCGCTGGCACCACCTGGCCACTAGCAGACATCTGGTTCCCGCCTAGCATCAACCTAAACAACCCGTGCAAAGTCACCAAATTTGCTCTCAAGGCGTCATTGGCATCTTCACTATCTACCACTTTAGGCAAATCAAATGGGTTAATTCTTACGTCAGAGTTAAGCGACAACCTAATATAAGCACCGCCTACCGCATCGCACAACTTCTGGTACTCATTTTCTGGGTCAATAATTAGTATTTCGCTTCCCACCATCATCGAACGGAGCGCCTCTAGTTTTACCGCAAAAGATTTACCTGCACCAGACTTTGCGAATACCACCATATTAGCATTCTCAAGTGAAAACCTATCAAAAATCACCAAACCATTATTGTGCATGTTGATACCATACAAAATACCTTTATCTTGTGTGAGGTCAGCCGAAGTAAATGGGAATGACGTCGAAATTGCACCCGTATTCATATTACGACGAATCTGTAATTGATCTGTACATTGCGGCATCACCGAATTTAACCCTTGTTCCTGTTGTGAAGCTGCTACTTTTGAAAACACCATTTGTTGGCCAAAAATCGTCTCAACCTTCTGCTGTACAAATTTAAGCTCATCCATCGAATCTGCCCACAAAGTAATATAAAGCCCAAAACGGAAAAACCTCTCCATACCAACTTGGAGTTTATCACGAAGCTCCTCAGCATCACTAATCGCTGCCTCTAGCTCTGGATCACGCACCTTACCTTTTTCTGCATTTAAGTTCATCGAAGCCTCAAGCTGCGTCACTTTTGTTCTCAAGTTTTTCATCACTACAGCCGATTCTACCGGATAAACATACATTGATACATCAATTACCTCATCCATATTGATAATCGGTGAAATCCATCCCGTGTAAAGTGAACGTGGATAACCATATATATATAGTGTGCGCCCATATTTAGTACCAAGCCTAAAATAGTCCGAATGAATTTCAATCGCCGCCGGCGAAATCAAATCACGTAGCGTGTTAGTACCCTGCTCAAATGCTTGCTGAATCTCTGCTGCTTCCATTGCCTCAGCTTGCGCCGCTATCTCGGCCGGAGTCAATTGTCTCTTTTTACCCATTTTGTTGACCTTCTCCCTTCCTTACGTACATAGTGGCGAGTTGTGAAAAATCTACCAAAGGCTCTCTCACTGCCGTATCTGGATTATTAAAGTTATAATAAAGCTCAGCAAGCTCCTTTGTCTTTAACCGTACTGCATGTATACCCACCGAAAACAGCCCTTCCAGTACTGAATTGACTCGGTTATTTAGCTCATCTAATGCTTTATCATAGGTTGCCTTATCAATTCGAGTCACTTCTGGTACTTTACTTTTACTAAAAGATTTAAAAAAGTTTTTTGTCTGATTCAAAACTTTTTCCGCATCCGGCGAACTATAATACGGAATCACGACAAAGAACGATTTATCCATAATATTTGCCTCTTGCGACAAAATATCAATAAAATTAATGTAGTCATCCATCAACACACTAAGTAGCATATTATCATTATTGCGTCGTATTTCAGATAACTTTTCTATATACGGACCAATATCTACTCGTTGGCTACGTACCAAAATTTGCACAGTAAACCTTAGCGAATTCATAAAGTCTTGATAAGATCGCTCTATCGCCTCTTGCTCCCTGTCGGACATCAAATCAAAATTAATAGATTTACATGCTACTACCGCACGAAAAGACCCATCTTTCATAATTACCACATTATCGCGGAGCTCAGATATCAGAAGAGTAGACTGAGTAGAAATTGGCACATCCTTATTTGGTGGTACTGGCACTGTTTGATTTGCCGTCATCGCAGCCGAACCAATTAGCGCCGCGTTCGGGTTCTGCCCAGGCATTATTATTTGTTGGCCAGGCACTGGCTGCTGCATAGGCACCTGCTGCGGCATAGGCGTCGATTGCCCAGGAAACATCATTTGTGGTCCTTGAGGCGTATTATTTTGAGGCATCTGTTGTGGATTCATAATTTAGTGCAGCGATATAAAAACTTCGCCATCATCCTTTCTATTTATACGATTAGCTTCTTTCGCGATGGTCGCAACGGAAAAATCAGAATTATTAGCTAATTCCATTATACTAGGTTTTGGCGGAGTTGGGGGTGTTTTTTGTGGTTTTTCCACAAGTTTTTCCACCGGTTTCTCCACAAGTTTCTCTACCGGGTGTTTAATAATCTGTTCTGGTTTTGTCACTTCTTGGCTAACTGGTTCTACTATCACTGACTCTTTCGGCTCTAATTCTTCTTCGCTCTTCTTTTCAATCACTGTACCAGCAAAACCCAAATTATTATTTCTTTCAATTGCTTCACGCATTTCTTTTATCGCTTCTTGATGTCGTTCTGTCGCATCCTGTGTAATGGCTCGATTTATAACTTCTGAATGATAACTGTCAAACATATCACTCACTGTATTTGCTTCCGCCGCCAAATCATCCCGCATCACACTGTTATTTACATCCTTAATTGCCTGTCCTTCCGTATCCACAATATTCGCCAAAAAAGACAACCGGTGCGTGGCCTCTTCTTGAGACAAATCACGTTTTCTGGTTTCTTCCACGATTTTTGGTGCCGTAATCAAAATCGTAGACTCTCTCTGCCCCGGCACCCAAATACGATTATGCGGCTTCAGATAATACGATACAATCGCCGCAAGATACGTTTCCATTGGTTGATCCTTTTTTAGCGGTAACGCAAGTATCAAAAAGAACAAAACTATCGGAACTGGGATAATCGCAAGAAGTGGAAAAATTTGAAAAAGCCCCACTGCCAGTGCAATACCACCACCCGCAATCAAAAGATATACGAACTGCCGAAAACTAAACGGCCCGATTAACTTGTCGTCCGCCTCAACGTCTTGAGGCACTTTATATTGCGCCATACATATATAATTATAACATAATCTTAATATTTCTCATATAAGAAAAACCGCCGAGTTTACACTCAGCGGTCTTTTTTTAATCGTTCGCTTCTTCATCTGCTAAGCAAGCAGACAGATAAAAGGCCCCATGCAGTAGTTTTGTCGTAAAAATCAATTTCGGCAATCTTATCGCCTTTGACCTTAGCGGAAAGAAGATACCTATCGTCAGGTACATTCTGAACAGTCAGTCGCCATATCTGGCTTCTCTCGGTTTAATTAACCTCAAGGTATGGCAACAAATCACTTTCAATATACTCGTTTACTTGTTCCTTCGTCAAACCATATCCTTCGCTCGTAACATAGTCTTCTAGCGCACTAGCCATCCAATCTAAACCAGGGTTTTGCCTCAAATAATCACCAACTGCTTCTGCAAAAACGTAAGCATCGTCAATCGTCGAATTATAGATTTCATATATCTTCGCCGCATGATTTGCTCGCGCTGTTGCCGCTTTTTCTTCACTCTTATTGCTACGGCGATTATAACGATCCGCAAAGAAATGCTTTTTGCCATCATCACCAACCGTATATAATTTTTCTTTTATGTCCATAGTAATCTCACGCATATCACCAGGTTGTTTATAAGGATCCGCTGGCATTGGCCTTCTGTCACCCCACTTAGTAT
>JAEIGA010005105.1_pt1 | contig 20151 bp, 23 predicted proteins | sample 9270691 | NCBI WGS metagenome assembly JAEIGA01 (sample SAMN17057246, study PRJNA624740) | gut metagenome | biome: biome; isolation source: fecal sample | host: Bos grunniens | place: China: Xizang | collected 2019 | reverse complement strand
AAGTCCAATTAAATCATTGATTAATAAAGCATCTAAAATATGATAAATCTACAAGATAAAAAAGATTGCTGTGGATGTCATGCCTGTAGCAATGTGTGTCCTAAGCAGTGCATTAAGATGCAGACCGACGAGCAAGGTTTTCTTTATCCTGTGGTGGATACGGAACTTTGTGTAGATTGCAGATTGTGCGAAAAGGTATGTCCGATAATAAATCAAAGCGAGGACAAGAAACCGATAAAGGTTTTTGCGGCTAAGAACAAAAACGAAGAAGTACGTCGCAAAAGTTCTTCGGGCGGTGTGTTTACATTGTTGGCAGAATATGTGCTGAACAATGGCGGTGTGGTGTTTGGTGCAAAGTTCGATGATGATTGGAATGTAATTCATAGTTGGACAGATACCAAGGACGGTATTGCGGCTTTTCGCGGTTCCAAATATGTACAAAGCACCATAGGAAATACATATCGTGAGGCAAAAGATTTTTTGACGCAAGGTCGCAAGGTGTTGTTTTCGGGTACGCCATGCCAAATAGCAGGGCTGAAAAAATATTTACGCACCGACTATGACAATTTGATTACCATAGATATAATATGTCATGGAGTGCCAAGCCCCAAGGTGTGGCAAGACTATCTTACCGCACTTCGTGCCTCGTTCCGCACTCAGTGCGGCGTTGGAAAAAATTCGGTTTCTTCTTCTCTAAATGAATTGCCCGTGATAACGGGTATATCATTTAGAGACAAAACAAATGGTTGGAAAAAATTCGGTTTCGAAGTCCGCTACAATGTCGCCTCTAAGGCGGCAAAAAATACGGTTTCGAAGTCTGCTAACGACAATGAAAACACATTTTTGCAACCTTTCCCCGACAATATTTTCATGAAAGGTTTTTTGGCAAACCTTTACTTGAGGCCATCGTGCTACGCATGTGCTGCACGCTCGGGTAAAAGTGGTGCCGACATCTCTGTAGGAGATTATTGGGGCATACAAGGCTATTATCCTGAGTTTGACGACGACAAAGGTATAGGGCTTATTTTGATAAACACACCAAAAGGAAAGGAGTTGTTCGAACAATTTGACGCTGAATATATCGAAACCACATACGACAGTGCTTTAAGAGGCAACCCCTGTATAGAACATAGTGTGGCTCTGACCAAATACAGCCAAATGTTTTGGAATAATCCTACCATTCAAAATATAGAGATAGTTTGTAAGAAAAGAAGACCGAGTTTTGCGAAAAGATGTATTTCGAAAATTCGAGCTATTATTGTAGCAATATTAAAACGATTAAAATGAAAATAGGAATACTTACTCAACCACTGTTGAGTAACTATGGCGGTATATTGCAGAATTATGCATTGCAAACCATATTGCGTAGAATGGAGCATGAGGTATACACCTTCGACCTTCTTAAATATACTTGGAAAGATTGGAGTATTGTGTACATTAAAACCATTGTAAAAAAAATAATAGGAAGAGAAGCAAAATTTCCTATTACTCCAACAAAAAAAAAGCAAATAGAAAAACCATTAAGAAAATTTGTACACAAGAATATTGCGCTAACAACAAGAGTAAGAAAAATCACATGGGATTTGGTTGAGAAACATAATTTAGATACGCTTGTGGTTGGTAGCGACCAAGTGTGGCGACCTATTTACAATTATAGCATTGAAGATATGTTTTTTAGATTTGCCGATGGCAAAGAGATAAAAAAGGTAGCATATTCGGCATCGTTTGGTGTGGACCAATGGGAGTTTTCCCCTTCCCAGACCAAAGACTGTGCTTTGCTTGCCAAAAAGATTGATGCTATATCGGTTCGCGAAGCATCAGGAGTGGAGTTGTGTAAAAAATACCTTGGTGTAGAAGCCACTCATACGCTCGACCCTACGTTACTGCTTACAGCCGAAGACTATAATACGCTTTGCAAATATATCCAAAAACGCGAACCATTCGTTTTTGCCTATATCTTGGATATGGACGAAAGAAAAGTAGCCGAAATAAAATCCTTTGCTCAAGCCAAAGGACTACCTTATTTCATTAAAAGTGCCGATAATGATGTTAAAGATAGCGATTCCGTAGAACTTTGGTTATCCTATTTTCGTGATGCTGCATTTGTAGTTACCGACTCATTTCATGGCAGTGCATTTTCCATCAATTACAACAGAGACTTTTTTGTATTTGGTAATGCTCATCGAGGCAATAGTCGTTTCGATTCCTTGCTCTCGCTGCTCAACCTAAACCACAGAATGGTAGAAAACATAAATCCAAATGCTCAACCTATCAATTGGGAAGAGGTTAACCAAAAACTTAATTCCGAACGCAATCGTTGCTACGAATGGTTGGAAAGGGCTATTGGGTAGATATAGACTTAGCTCCTCTAATTAATTCTTGTCCATTTAAAATAACACTGAAATAATATATTATGTCAAAAGTATCTGTAATAATTCCTGTTTATGGAGTAGAAAAATATATAGAACGTTGTGCACGCAGTCTTTTTGAACAAACACTTGATGATATTGAATATTTATTTATCGACGACTGCACTCCCGATAATAGCATAGGTATCTTAACGAACGTTTTAGAAGAATACCCTAATAGAAAATCGCAAGTGATTATCCACAAAATGGAGAAAAACAGCGGACAAGCAGCTGTTAGAGAATGGGGATTGCGTAATGCAACAGGTGAGTTTATTATTCACTGCGATAGCGATGATTGGGTAGATACGGATATGTATCGTAAAATGTATGATAAAGCCATTCAGGATAATGCCGATTGTGTAATATGCGACTATGCAGTGTCGGATGGGATTAAAATTCTTAATAAAGTAAAAGGCTGTCATACGACCAGTAAAGAGCTTTTGATACAAAATTTCATTTGTCTCAAAGACGCTGTTTCTCTTTGTAATAAACTAATAAAACGTAATATAATAGAAAAAGAGATTATACCAACCAAGTACAATGTAGGAGAAGATTATCTTCAATCAATCAATTTCTTGCTGAATAGTTCAAATATTTCCTATGTACCGCAGTCTTTCTATAACTATTTCATCAACATAAATTCAATTACGAACGAGGCAAACAAAGATAAAAGAATAAAAAATCTATACCATAATAAAGCAAATTTAGATATTTTAATCAGTATCTTTGAAAGAAAAGACTTGTATCGCAAATACGAGGATTGTTTCGTCGCAGCCAAATGGCATATAAAAGAAAAAATAGAATTTAGTTTATCGCATAAAAAAGAATACTTAGAATGGCATAATATATATCCTGAAATACATAGAAAAATATTATTTAATCCATTTCTATCCTTTAAAAAGAAGATAAAATTTATTCTTATTTATTTTAGACTATTTCATATATTCCATAAAAGATGATTCAAGACAATAAAATCAACAAATACGACAAAGCTATAATAATTCTCTTAATATCAATAGCATTTGGTGGGTTATATATTGGTTTTGGAGCATTACAATATTCTAGGATTTTGGCAATTTTATTTGCTCCAATGCTATTATCCAAAATAACAAAATGCAACTACATTAAACCTCTACTTTTCTTTGCTTTATTTGTCATTTTATATGGGTGTATTTCATTACTATGGTCTCCAAATCCATCAAGAGGAATAGAAGAATTACTTTACTATATAGCACATTTTTTACTATTTTTTGAGATTATTGTATTTTCCAAATATGCGACTAAAGCATTTAAATCCATCTCTTTAGGATGGATATTATCGTTATCTATTACATTGGTTATTGCTATGTGGGAAATTACAACAGGAGAACATTTATCAAATTCAGTTGAACATGGCGATACTTTTAATTTGGAATATGGCCAAACGATTTCACGTAAATATGCAGCTGTTGCATTTCATAATTATAATTCATACGTAACATATATATGCATGGCTTTGCCCTTTGTGTTTTTTTCATTGTTTGGTAAAGTCAAAAAGAAAAGTTTTATTTATCTCATTGCAATTATTTTATTGTCTGCATCTGTAATTTTATTTAATTCTTCTAGGGGTGGATTACTTTGTCTTATTGTCTTTTTTTTAATCTACTTCATAAATTCTCCGAAGAAAAAATATGTAATTCCCATCTTTGTTATGCTTGGAGGCGGGATGTTATTTTACTTTGGAGAAGATATGCTGTCTGTAATTTCTTATAGAGCATCGGATGGCGGTTTAACTACAGATACTGGACGTATGCAAATATATAGTAATGCTATTAAAGTATTTTTTGACACATTCGGATTTGGAACAGGTGTAGGGGGACTTAATTCATGGATGAGTAAATTTTCAAATAATATTCTTGCTACCCATAATTTGTTTCTCGAAATATTGGCACAGTTTGGCTTTGTTATATTTCTCCTATTTACAGTATTTATGGTTAGATTATTTTTTAAATCGCTAAAAGTATCCGATTCTAATCGTAGAATTGTCTTGTATATGCTTTTTTTCTCCTTACCAATCTTGTCCATTATTGATAGTGGCTACCTATTAGGAGCCCATTTTTTTGCATATATATCTTCAATTATTGTTTTTGTAAATCATGAACAAATTAAACCTATTAATAAAAATCTATAGCAAATTACACAACTACAAAGGTGTCCCATTTTGTGTATTGACACCTTTGAGAAGATTAGTTAGACGAGTTGTAAACAATCAGTTGCCAAAATATCTAAGAAGTAGCAGACGTTTAAATCCAAAATCGAAATCGGAAGTAATTGTTTCTTTCACATCCTTCCCGGCTAGAATTGAAAACGTGTGGCAAGTAGTTGAGTGCATGCTTCGGCAGACTTATCAACCTAAAAAAATTCTCCTTTGGCTGTCAAAAGAACAGTTTTCTTCAAAGAAAGAGTTGCCAAAATCTCTGCTTGAGTGTGAAAACGTCATTTTTGAAATACGATTTGTAGATGGTGATATTCGTTCACATAAAAAATATTACTATGTTTCAAAAGAATTTCCCGATTCTTTGATTCTACTTATCGATGATGATTTATATTATCCAACCGATATGATAGAAAATATAATAAAGGAATATAATAAATATCCTAATTCAGTGATTTGTAGATATAGCTCTATTCGGAAATACGATAATAACGGGAATCTTTTACCATATAAAGAATGGAAAGAAATTAGTGGAGCATCGGATAGTAAACACTTATTTTTGGGTTCGGGAGGCGGAACACTTATAAAGCCAAGTGCTTTATACAAGGATTTAACAAATAAGGATTTGTTTCTTAAACTAACACCCATTGCTGATGATATATGGCTTAATGCCATGGTGGAATTGGCCGGATTATCTATAAATAAAATAAAGTTTGGATTGATATTGCCAATTAAAGGCGGTGAAACAAATGTAACACTATGCTCAGAAAATGTGGCAGGCGGGCAAAATGACATCCAAATAAATAATATAAGAGAGTATTACAAACAAGAATTAAACAAAGAGTTATTCGCAAAATAATACAACAATGAAAATCAAAGGTATCGACTTTAAGGTAAGCCAATTAGTAGCACTTGCACTATACTATGGCTTTGCACAGTATCTTCCGGTAAGTTACAGCAGATTTTTAGGGGGGGTAGTAAATTTATTCGTTATCAATTAGTTAGAAAAATATTCAAGTCTTGTGGCAAGAATGTGAATGTCGAACGCAGGGCAAAATTTGGTAGCGGAAGAGAGATAGAAATTGGAGACAATTCCGGCATAGGCATTAACGCTTGCATTCCCGGCAATATCAAAATAGGAAAAAATGTGATGATGGGACCCAATTGTTATATCCTTGGAGCTAATCATTCGTTTGACAGAACTGATATTCCTATGATACAACAAGGGTTTACAGAGAAAAAGCAAACTATTATTGAAGACGACGTTTGGATTGGAAGAGATGTTACCTTCACACCCGGGAGAACTGTAAAAACAGGCTCTATTGTAGGAGCATGTACCTTGCTTTGCAAAGATTTTCCCGAATATTCGGTAATAGGTGGAAATCCATCTAAGCTGATTCGTTCGAGAAAATAGGATGCTGTTTATAATACTCTAGACAGACTCAATTTTTGAATTGCCTCAATCCAAATTATTATTATCCTAAAGGATAAAAGTAAAAGTCTCAAGGGTAAATTTGATAACATCAAGGGTTAGGGTGTAAAATACCTAGGTCTTTGAGGGTGAAAGACCCGGTCTTTTGGGGTATTTTACCGGGTCTTTTGGGTTGAAAAACCCAGTCTTTTGAGGTGAAATACCTAGGTTTTTTGAGGTAAATATATTGATCTTATCAAATTTTGCATTGATCTTTTGAATTTTAGCATTGAATTTAATATCAAATAAAAAAGAGATATGATACCTTTAGGAATTGTAGAAAAGAAAATTTCCGATAAGGGAGATTTAAAAACAATGTATTACCTAAGTGTTTTGCGTCAAGAACGTTTGGATTTTGACCAGATGTGTGAACTGATAGCCGAACGCACTACATTGTCGGCATACGAAGTGGAATTTGTATTATCAGAACTACAGGACATAGCGATAGAGAACCTGCGAATAGGACGAGGCATCGAGCTTGGCAGGCTTGGATGTATCGAACCATCTATCAATGTTATGGCTGTAGAAAATGTAGAAGATATCAACCTAAAAACAATTAAAAAAGCACGCCTAATTTATAAACCTTCAAAAACTATCAAAGCTGCTTTGAAAAAACTGAAATTCAAAATAAAGCAGTAAATTAAATTATTGTATCATATAAACAGGGAAAGAAATGTCGTACCTATATAGAAAGACCAAGAAGAAAATAACTCTTGGCAGTAAGCAAGGCGAGCGTTATCTGCTTGCTATGGCACCTCAAAATAAAATTTCATCCGACGAGGTGTGTGAGTATATCGAAAAAAATAGTTCCATTGCCGAACAGGACATCAAAATTCTTATGCGTGCATTGGCTGATGTTATAAACGATAACATTGAGATAGGTCGTGGAGTAAACCTCAAAGACCTTGGAGTGTTTTCGCCCAACTTTAAATCCTCCGGCTCCGACACTGCCGAGGAAGTGGGTGCAAAGAACATCGAAAAGGTGGTTGTAAACTTCCGCCCGGCGGCAAAGTTCAGAGAAGAAATGGACAATGCTCCGGTGAAAGAAACCACTATTTACAAACTTAAACACGTGAAGTTATGATTCGATATACAATAGAAAAGAAGGTATTGCCTAGCGACAGAAGCAAGGCAAAATACTATCCTAAGATAGTGAGAGGCGAAACGCTGACTACCGAACAAGTGGCAGCATTGCTTCAAGAACGTACTACATTGGACAACTCGGAAGTCTTTGGTTTCCTCAACGCATTGGGGAAAGCAGTACGCTCGTATGTAACCAACTCCTACGTGGTGGAAGTGGAAGGTTTGGGAATATTCACTCCAACTATGAAAGCCACATCGGTTGAAACAGAGGAGGAGCTAAAAGCAAGTACAATAACCAAGAAAGGTGTAAACTACCGCCCCACAACGCTGATGAGTAACGGATATAAATCGATAGGCTTCACCAAAGCCAACCTCGATTTGGATTCGGTAATCACTCCCGACAGCAGCGTAACCCCTGGTCCCACCGAACCCGACAATCCCGGAACAGGTGGCGGCGGAGGCGATGATTTAGTTGGATAATCTTCAATAAAAGGCTACAAGTCAACGAGACTACGAGTCAACAAGTGGGAAGGTTTTGATAACTCAACAAATTGGCTTGTAGTCTTAAAAACCCTACGGTGGTGGGATAATCTGCCGTAGGGTTCTAAAAAATAAATTCCTTTTTATAAATAATCAAGTATATAAATTTAATACATAATAATATATGAAAGCATGTTTTATGGGATTGGGCTATATAGGCCTTCCTACTGCTATTATTGCCGCTAAGCACGGCGTACAAGTAACAGGTGTTGACATCAACCCTAAAGTTGTAGAAATGACTAACCAAGGTAAACTTCACATCATAGAACCAGGTATGGAAGAATATCTTCAAGAGGTCGTAAAATCAGGTGCGTTGAAAGCGTCTACCACTCCCGAAGAAAGTGAAGCATATTTTATGGTGGTACCAACTCCTTTCAAAGGAAACCACGAACCTGATATTTCATACGTCGAAGCTGCTACTCGTGCAGTGCTTCCTCTATTAAAAGAAGGCGACCTTTATGTTATAGAATCTACATCGCCTGTGGGTACTACCGATAAAATGAAAGACTTGATTTTTTCGGAACGTCCCGAGTTGAAAGATAAGATATACATTGCTTATTGTCCCGAACGTGTATTGCCTGGTAATGTTATTTACGAATTGGTACACAACGACAGAGTAATAGGCGGTATTGATGAAGCCTCTACTGATAAAGCAATTGAATTCTATAGTCAGTTCGTTACAGGAACATTGCACCGCACCAACTGCAAGACAGCAGAAATGTGTAAACTAACCGAAAACTCGAGTCGTGATGTTCAAATAGCTTTTGCCAACGAACTTTCGCTTATCTGCGACAAAGCCGGCATAAATGTTTGGGAACTTATAAATCTTGCAAACAAACACCCACGTGTAAACATTCTTCAACCAGGTTGTGGTGTTGGTGGTCACTGTATTGCCGTCGACCCTTATTTCATTACAGCCGATTTCCCAATGGAGTCGAAAATCATAGCATCGGCTCGCGAAATAAACAACTACAAATCGTTCTGGTGTGCCGAAAAAGTACAAAATGAGATGTTGAAATTTGAATTGGAAAATGGTCGCAAACCATGGGTGGCAATGATGGGGTTGGCTTTCAAACCAAACATCGACGACCTTAGAGAATCTCCTGCCAAAAGCATTACCACTAAAGTTATGCAAAGTTGCAACAACGCTCAAATTATGGTAGTAGAGCCTAATGTTCCCGAACATAACGTATTCAAATTAACCAACTACAAAGAAGCTTACGAAAAAGCCGACATCGTTGTATTTTTGGTAAACCACAACGAGTTTGCCGAACTTAACTATCGCAACGATGTAAGAGTTCTTGATTTCTGTGGAACATTCAAAAAATAGTTTGCTATGAAGAAAGTAATGTTGGTATTCGGTACACGTCCCGAAGCGATAAAGATGTGTCCGCTTGTTAAGGAGTTTCAAAAACATACAGATGAATTTGAAACCATAGTATGTGTTACAGGACAGCATAGGGAGATGCTCGATCAGGTACTTAAGATTTTTGAAGTAACTCCTGATATCGATCTTAATATAATGAAGCAAGGACAAGATTTGACAGATGTAACTGTACGCATTCTTAATGGTATGCGTGATGTGTTTAAGGAATGTCGTCCCGATGTAGTGCTTGTACATGGCGATACCACAACATCTACTGCTGCTGCTCTTGCCGCATTCTATGCTCAAATTCCTGTAGGTCATGTAGAGGCTGGACTTCGTACACATAACATCTATAGTCCATGGCCGGAAGAAATGAACCGCCAAGTAACAGGACGTATTGCAGCCTACAATTTTGCACCAACTGTTCTTTCTGAAAAGAATTTGATCGACGAAAAAGCTATGGGACAAATTTTCGTAACAGGTAATACTATTATTGATGCACTGCATATTGTAGTTGATAAGTTGAAAAACAATGAAGTTCTTGCAAAAGAGCAAGATGCTATTCTTCTAAAAGCCGGTTACGATATTACTCGTCTTGAAGATGGTAAAAAATTGGTTCTCATTACAGGACATAGACGCGAAAATTTCGGTGAGGGTTTTATCCGTATGGTAACAGCAATGAAAGATCTTTCGGAGAAATACCCGAATGTAGATTTTGTTTATCCGATGCATTTAAATCCAAACGTGCGTAAGCCTATCCACGAAGTATTTGGCGAAGACCTCACTCGTCCAAACTTCTTCTTTATCGAGCCACTTCAATATCTTGAATTTGTACATTTGATGTCGAAGGCAACAATAGTCCTTACTGACAGCGGTGGAATACAGGAAGAAGCTCCAGGACTTGGCAAACCCGTACTTGTAATGCGCGACACCACCGAACGCCCCGAAGCATTGGAGGCCGGAACAGTAAAATTGGTAGGCACTGACTACGATAAAATAGTATCGGAAGTATCCATGCTATTAGAAAATAAAGAGTATTACGACACTATGAGCAAAGCTGTTAACCCATACGGCGATGGTTTAGCTTGTGGTAGAATTGTTGAAAGTTTGAAATAGTATGAAAATTTGCCATATAACATCTGCACACCCTAGAAATGATGTGCGTATTTTTTTAAGAGAATGTGTTTCTCTTGCTAAAGATCCGGGTAATGAAGTTATTTTAATATGCTGTGATGGAAAAGAGGAAGAAATAAAATCTAATGTAAAAATCATAAGTTATTCTAATAATAAACTATCAAAGAAGGAACGGTTTAAACTACTTCTTTTTAATAAAGAATTTATTAGTTACCTTGAAGAACTTAAAGCTGATTTTTATCAATTTCATGATTTCGAATTAATCGAGATTGGACGAAAATTGGCAAAAAGAGGAAATAAGGTAATTTTTGATAGCCATGAAAATTGGCAAGGAAATTTAGCTTACCTCTTTTCAAAAAAAAGAAATTCAGGTTTAAATAAGCTTATCAGAAGGTTTATCGATGTATATTACAAATACACCTTAAAAAGATTTTCAGCTGTGTTTTCGGTCTCTCCCAATATGGTCAATGACTTGAAAAAATATACAAAAAAAGTGTATTTTGTCCCAAATTATCCGAGTATTAAAGGAATTCAAGCAAGAAATAATTCTGATTCATTTAATAATGAATTCATTTATCAAGGAACAGTTTATAGTATATCAAATCAAGAAACTATTGTTGAAGCACTACAAAGGATAGATAATAGTTTTAAATACAAGATTATAGGAAAAATTTCAGATTCATTAAGAAATAATATTGAGAAACTTGATAAAAAGAAGTTAGTAAATATATTAGGATGGATTTCACCAGAAGAGTTAAATGTTCAAATGTCAAATAGCATAGCTGGAATTGTCGTCTTGGACTATTCCGTTATTTGTTGCTATGAAGAAGGACAGCTTGGCTCGAATAAAATATTTGAATATATGAAAATCGGATTGCCTGTGATTTGTACTGATTTTAAATTATGGAAAGATTTAATAATTGATAAATATCATTGTGGAATAGCTATTCCTCCTCAAAATATTGATAAAATGACAGAAGCAATTGAATATATCGTTTCTAATAGAGAAGAAGCTTTTGAAATGGGGAAAAGAGGACAAGATGCCATACTTAAAGAATTCAATTGGGAGCGATATGAGGATGAATTTGTAAATCGATATAAAACATTTTAGCATTATGACTTCGATGAATACTCCCCAAATAATCAATCTCCCCAAATTCCTAGATGTGCGAGGTAATCTCTCCTTTGTGGAGCAGAATAACCATATACCGTTCGAGATAAAACGCACTTATTGGGTGTACGATGTGCCAGGTGGTGAGGCTCGTGGTGGACATGCTTATATTAGCAACGAAGAGTTTATAGTTGCCTTGTCGGGCAGCTTTGATGTGGTGGTAGATGATGGTATCGAGAAAAAGGTGTTCCAAATGAACCGCTCCTATTATGGACTTTATATACCCAAAGGGATGTGGAGAGAGATAAATAATTTCTCGTCCAACTCCTTTGCTCTCGAGTTTGGCTCTGCGGAATACAACGAAGACGACTATATACGCGATTATGATACATTCTTAAAACTGAAGAGAGATGGAAAAATATAGTGTATTTGATTGTACTATGGTGAAACTAGATAGACACCATAGCGACCGCAAGGGCAATATCACTGTAGTGGAAAATGGTAATCCTTCGACAGGCTCAGTACACGGCACTCTTCCTTTCGACGTAAAAAGGGTTTATTATCTTTACGACATACCGGGAGGTGAATCGCGTGGAGCTCATGCTCATAAAGATCTTAGTCAGCTTATAGTTGCTGCTTCGGGTTCGTTTCGTGTAACTCTCGACGATGGCAAATGTAAACGCTCCTTTTTCCTTAATCGTCCTTATCAAGGTTTGTATGTAAAACCCGGACTTTGGCGTGATTTGGACGACTTTTCATCAGGTGCTGTATGCATGGTATTGGCATCGGATGTGTATCTTGCCGAAGATTATATCCGTGATTATAATGAATTTTTAGAATTTAGAAAGAAATAAGATATATGGAAAAATATTTCGTACTTTTGGGAGGAAACAAATTATTGTGGGGACAAGTTTGTCATCTTCGTGAATTAGGATACAAAGTAATTGTAATAGCTTGGAACGATAATCCTGATATAAAAGGAGATTTATTTATACAAATGGATGTAAAGGATTCCGAAGGTATTATAAAAAAACTTGAAGAACTTGAACTAAAAGAAAAAATTTATGGTGCATTATCGAGTATTGATTTAGCAACTCCAAGTGTAAATGCAATTAACAAATGGGTAGGAAATAAAACAATGCCCGAAAAATTCGACAAAGTACTATCTAAAAATGAAATGAGAGATGCTTGGATGAATGCCGGTATATTTAATCGTATATCGAAAATAGATAATGAAATTTCGCTCGAAGAGCTATTTGAAATGTCCAAGAAGATGAAACTTATTTGCAAGCCGGATGTTGCTGCAAGTTCAAGAGGAATAACAATTCTCGAAAAAGGTCAAACAAAAGAACGCTTACAAGAAGCAATCAATAAAGCAAAAGATACTTCATTCAATAATAGATGCCTTATCGAAGAGTTTGTAGAAGGTGAAGAATTTACAGTAGATATGCTTGGAGATGCATTCGGTAATGTGTGTTGCTACAGCAGTTCTATTCAACATCATTCGAAATATGCTTTGGACAATCATGTAACTGTGATACACCATTGGAACTCTCGAAAGTATGATGATGATACATGGATAAGGATAGCCAATTTTGGTATTGAATGTTACAAAGCACTCGGTCTTCATAGCATGTTCGGACATCTTGAAATTATAATGAAAGAAGATGGATCATTTACCCCTGTAGAAATGGGTGCTCGTTCGAGTGGATTTATATGTAGTCATACTGTATGGAAAGCATCTGACCATGATTATTTGAAAGATTACATTAGTGTTCTTCATGGGGAAAAGATAACTCCGGGAAATTATATGAATGGTGAAAATGCTTCGATGTGGTTTGGATATGACATTCCTTCAAATTCACATTCTGTGAAGGCTACGGATATAACCCAGCATTTAGATTCCCGAATTACAGTTTTATACGAAAATCACGATGGTTTGAAAATCAATGAAGATTACGGCGATTATATCAACGATGGTGATAGGGATAAATTTGGATATGCAATATTGTATGGTCCTCGTGATATTTTGACATACGAGAGCATAAAAGAATCCAATGAAAATTTTCTAGATGAATTTTTAGGACGAAAATAATCAATAAATTATGATACCATTTCTTTCATTAAAAGATGTTACAGCTCTGCATGGAGCTGAGATAAATGATGCCGTTAACCGTGTGGTAAATAGCGGCTGGTACCTTCAAGGTAAGGAAAACGAGAGTTTCGAAGAAAACTACTCTAAATTTATAGGAACAAAATACACTATAGGCTGTGCCAATGGCTTGGATGCACTTATTTGGATATTCCGTGCGTATATCGAAATGGGCATTATGCAGGAGGGTGACGAGGTGATAGTGCCGGCTAATACATACATAGCCACCATATTGGCTATTACCGAAAACAATCTTGTTCCGGTTTTGGTAGAGCCAAAACTGAACACCTTACAGATAGATGAAGATGAAATAGAAGAAGCAATAACTCCTCGCACCAAAGCTATTGCTCTTGTACACCTATATGGTCGCTTGGCTTGGAACGAGAAGATTGCTGACATTTGTCGTAGGCACAATTTAAAACTTGTGGAAGACAATGCACAAGCTCATGGTTGCCTTACTGCCGATGGCAGAATGACAGGTTCACTTGGCGATGCAGCAGGACATAGTTTCTACCCTGGTAAAAACCTTGGTGCACTAGGCGACGGCGGTGCAGTAACCACCAACGACCCGGAACTTGCCGAAGCTGTAAGAACTCTTGCCAACTATGGTAGCTCTAAAAAGTATGTGTTTAAATATACCGGTCGCAACAGTCGCTTGGATGAAATACAGGCAGCTGTGTTGAACGTAAAACTTAAATATTTGGTCGAAGATAATGCACACCGCAAAGAGGTTGCTAAGTATTATATCGAGAATATAAAGAATCCAATGGTATCGTTGCCTGACACATTGCCATACGAAAGCAACGCATTCCATCTGTTCCCAATACTTTGCAAAAAGCGTGATGCACTGCACTACTATTTGGAACAAAACGGAGTGGGTACAGTTATCCATTACCCTATAGCTCCGCACAAGCAAGAGTGCTACAAAGAGTGGAACAATCTATCTCTTCCAATAACTGAATACATTGCCGATCATGAACTTAGTCTACCCATTGGTCCAAGTATTTCGATGGAAGAGGTAAAAACCGTTGTTGAACTGATAAATAAATTCTAGAGATGTCTAAGACTATTTGGTTTGTGAATAAAGATTGTGCACCTATCGAAGAATATGGTACACATATACGAACAGTTAAACAAGCTCAATATTTTCAAAATAAAGGATATAATGTAAAAGTAGTTTGTTCCTCAACTGTTCACAATAGCAATATAAACCACGTATGCGAAGGATTATACACAGAAGAGGTGCACAACGAAGTTCCTTTTCTATTTGTAAAATCGTTGCAATATAAAAACAACGGCATAAAACGTGTATTAGCTTATATCCTATTTGCTTATAATGTATATCGCTTAAAAAAACTAAAAGATTGTCCTGATGTGGTCGTTCATACTTCGAGAATACCTTTTGATTATTTAATATATAGTTTCACTAAAAGAGTAAAAGCAAAGTACATTATAGATGTAACTGATTTGTGGCCAATGGAAATAGAGCATTTCGGTTTTTTGCGACCAAATAGTATAATACTAAAGTGCTTTTATAATATTGAAAAAAAACTCTATTCCAAAGCAGATCATGTTGTGTTCTCAATGAAAGGATATAAAAATTATTTAAGAGAGAAAAAATGGAGCCTTGAGCAAGACGGAAATATAGATTTAGAAAAAACACACTATGTAAACAATGGTGTAGACTTAGATGAATTTAATGACAACTTAAGCACTTATCAAATAAAAGATAATGATATAAAAACTGATACTATTTTTAAAGTTATATATTTAGGTAGTATTAGACAAGCAAATAATTTAAATTCACTAATTGAAGCTTCTAAAGAATTGTTAGACTACACTAATATAAAAATTTTCATATATGGAGATGGTCCAGAACGTAAAATACTTGAAGAGAAGGTAAAAAATGAAAATATTACAAACGTTATATTCAAAGACAAGTGGGTGGAACTAAAATATGTGCCATATATTTTATCTCAAGCTAATATCAATTTATTGAATTATGCTAAAGATTGGGGACGGTATGGAGGTAGTATGAACAAAATGATGATGTCGTTTGCAAGTGGTAAGCCAATTGTATGCAATGCTGGTTTAGATTATAGTGATATTGTGGACTATAATTTAGGTGTAGATAAAGTATTTGAAACTAGTAAAGAGTATGCTCAAGCAATATTGGATATATACAACCTATCAAAAGAAGAATATGAAGCAATGTGCATACGTACACAAAAAGTTGCAAAAGAATACGACACCAAGGTACTTTGTGAAAAATTTGCAGAGTATTGCGAACTATAGACAATTTCGTTCAAATTAATTTTTTAATCTTTATGAACTTAGAAGACATTACTATCAATGAGCAGCACAATGATGGTACTGCTATTTATTTTTACAAGAGTAGCAAAATAGGCACATGGACAGCCTATGGCAAGAGTGCATTTGCGGTATATTGCATGGCTGTACGCGATGGCATTATGCATTTGGTATCGTTTGCCGATAGGTTGAAAATGCCGGCTCTTACAGTAGATGAAAGTACATACAACGCTTTCACCAAAATACTCGAAGCTCGCAACAACAAAGAGCAGGGTTTCCATTACCTCAACCCTATAGAATGGAATGAGAAAGAATATAATATTTGGCTATTGGACATTACCTCAGTTGATCGTATTTCGCCCGAACATACTATAGACGACCTTGTACCTGATCATCGATTTATTAAAGACCACATGTCTGTTTTCGAACACGAAATTAAACGATTTGTAGATTTTGTGATAGCAACAATCGTAATGATTGTTTTTTCTCCTTTATTCCTTATTACATACGTAGCCGTTAGATTGGAAGACCGTGGTCCTGCTATTTACAAGCAAGAACGTATAGGACGGTTTGGAAGACCTTTTTATATTTACAAGTTCCGTTCGATGCGTATGGATGCCGAAAAATTTGGTCCGGCATTAAGCCACGCCGGTGGCGAAAACGATCCTCGCCTTACTAAGGTTGGAAAATTTATCCGTGCTCACCACTTAGACGAACTACCACAGCTATGGAATGTATTTGTAGGAGATATGTCGTTTGTGGGCTATCGTCCCGAGAGAAAATTTTTCATAGATCAGATAAAGAAAATCGATCCAAGATACGACTATCTTTACCAAATCCGTCCGGGTGTAACAAGCTATGCTACCTTATATAACGGCTATACCGATACAGTGGAAAAGATGGTAAAACGTTTGGAGTACGATCTTTATTACTTAGAGCATCGTTCACTATGGTTTGACCTTAAAACTTTGTGGCTGACATTTACAAGCATAGTATTTGGAAAGAAATTTTAATAACACAATTAAATATATACGACATGGAAGCTGAAGATATCAATTATAAAGAACAAGATCGTAATGCTATATTGGCATACCTGGCAGGAGGTAAATGCACACAAGTAGAGGACATAATAAAATATAGCGGAGCAAATAAACTCCGTGTTTACACAATACTCTTTGAATTAGAGCAAGAAGATAAAATAGTAGTAATGAACACTGAAAAATTTGGTTCGCCAAAAGCTGTGAAACTGCTAGAAAAATAAAGGAGATTGGAATCAACGACGTTAAACAAGTCCCCATCACTCACCAACACCGAGCGATGGGGATTTTAGTTTCTATATGTCTGAAACAATTATTTTTCTACAAAGTCTGTGTATATCAAATATTTTTGTGTACATTTGCAAAAGTTTCTTGAATAAAATTGTTTATGTATTTGATTGAATTTTACTGTGAAATACAAAAAAAATAATCAATCTGCATAACTTTTTATCAACGAAAATATAAACAAATTGATTCATCCAACGGGTAAATAATATATAATTATGGATATGCAATTGATTTTTTCAGAACCAATTAATTGGCAAGATTTACAAAACAAAGTCTATCTTTTACTTTTGCAATCAGGTTTTGAAGCTGAAATAGAGAAAGTGGTTTCCACTCCTCGTGGAGAAGTGGAAATAGATGTATTTGCCATTGATCCAAGAAGCATTGATAAAATCATATATGTAGTAGAGTGTAAGAATTGGTCTAAGCCAGTAAATCAATCAGTTATTCATTCGTTCACGACAGTAATGAGTGAAACTGGAAGTAATATAGGTTATATCGTATCAAAAGCTGGGTTTCAAAATGGGGCTGTAAGATACACAAACTATACTAACATTAAATTGTTTTCTTTTATTGAGTTGCAAAATCACTACTATAAGAGTTGGATGATGAACTACTTTGCTCCTCAACTTGAAAATTATGTTGAGCGGTGTAATTTATACATTGAACCTTGTAACTGTACTAGAGATAGAGCCGTAGCTGATTTAAATGAAGCTAAAAAAAAATGTTACAGGTCATTAGTGAATAAATATGGAAGTTTTATAACTACTTTGGAAATGATTAGCGTAAATATCAATTATTTGATGAAAGTTCAATCTGAAGTGGATTATACATCCATAGATTGGACTAAATTTTTCGAGGAGTGTGAGAAAATAGAACTTTATTTCAAAGGAGTACCATTATCTGACCTTCTTATAAAGTTGAAAGATGTATTAAATTGCATTACAATTCAATTTGACAAATTGTTTAATGAGGATATTTTTGGATAACGATCATAAATTATAGAGACTATATGAAATGTTACCCAATTAAATGTTTACATCAAGAAGTTAGCAAGATTTTTGAGACCTTGCATGGTGCTGGTTTTAAAAACGCCATTGAGAAAGGACTTGTCAAAACTATTTTTGAAACCGACACCGAAGGAAAGATAACAGAAACATCTCGTATATTTAACAATACTGTTCGATTGTCCATGGCTTTTTGTCAATACCTTTGGATCTTCTGTAAAATAGGAATTCTTTTTTCTGATAACGACATTGTAAATGAATGCATTAATGCGATGACGGAAGATGAACGGAGAAAATTTTATCAAGAATTAGAATTCGCGAAAAAGAATGCAGATTCTAATACAGAGGGAGTAGTAGAAGCTTTGTATGCTGATTCAGTTCTTAACCATGAGAATGTATTAAATATATCATATGAACTAGTAAATTATGCTAATGAGATAAGAACGAATGGCGCTTCAGATGACCTAAAGGATACACTTTTCAAATATATTCAAGATCCTATATTCTCTATTGGAGCAAATGGTGCATATATTTATGCTCTTGCTTTTATATTACTTCATGAATATTCTCATTTTGAGTTGGGTCATAATCAAATTGAAGGACCAATAGAAGATGAATTAGATGCTGATTTTTCAGCTTTTTGGAACTTATATTCAGAAGTAAAGAATGAGCGAGAAGAACGAACTGTCGTAATAGGAATGGTCTGTTCTCTATCAACAATAGCTATCCTACAAAGAACATGGAAGGAGACTGAAGAACATCCTTCGATAACTGAAAGAATTGAAAAACTATTGAATAGTGTTAATGATAAACCAGAGTGTCTACTAAAAGTCAAACATATAATATGCTACTACATTCGCATTTGGGCATTTGTAACCAATCGAGAGGATTGTCCAGATTTTATTGAAGGAGACTTAGAAAAATCATTTAATGAAATGTTTGAATATGCGAGACAACATTAAATAGCTTATGAACAATTTAAAATTCTTACAAAACGGATATTCATCCGATTAGTTCAAGAGCTTCCTCGCTAATAGAAATAATATCTTCGGTCTTGGTCTTTTCTGAAATGGCATGAACACATTTTCCCTTAGCAGCAAAGTTAAAAATCTTATTCCAACTCAGAGAAAAATCCTCGAGTTGTAAACATATCAGATAAAAGATAATGGCTAAACCAACCGCTATGATATACCTATTATAGAAGATGCTGCCGAAGGCTTCGGCTCTAAATACAAAGGCAGAGTGTTGGGAACATTAGGCAAGTATGGTGTGTTGTCGTTCAACGGCAACAAGATGATAACAACATCGGGCGGTGGTGCTCTTATATGCCAAGACGATGCTGCCAAGCAGGAGATAATGTTCTATGCCACACAGGCTCGCGAGGCTTATCCTTACTATCAGCACGAGACGATAGGCTACAACTACCGCATGAGCAATATATGTGCCGGTATAGGTCGCGGACAGATGACGGTGGCAGACGAGCATATAAAACATCATCAGCATGTATGTTCGTTGTACAAAGAGTTGCTTAAAGGCATAGACGGAATAACGCTACAAGAAAATCCATCTTCGGACTACGATAGCAACTATTGGCTGAACACTATATTGATAGACCCAAGTGTGAAGGTGAAAGGCGAAGAGAATGCTTATGCCGAAACGGTGCAAGGTGCAGTAGGCGGTGCAGGCAATGTACTGCACGGTGGTGCTTCGGCTCATACGGACTGCGAACCAAACACAAACATAGAGGCTTTGCGTATCTACTTGAATAAAGCCGGTATAGAAGCCCGTCCGCTATGGAAGCCCATGCACAAGCAGCCGGTATACAAAAACAACCCTGCCTATCTGAACGGAGTAAGCGAAGAGCTGTTTAAGAAAGGTATGTGCTTGCCCAGCGGTCCATACGTAACCGACGACGATGTACGCTACATAGTAGAAAAGATAAAAGAGGCATTGCTTCGCTAACGCTTCGCAGACAACAAGACTACTAGTCAACAAGACAACAAGTGGAGGCTTCGCTGGTAATACGCCAGAATTACGGAATTACGGAGGGCTT
>JAEIGA010005104.1_pt1 | contig 20162 bp, 15 predicted proteins | sample 9270691 | NCBI WGS metagenome assembly JAEIGA01 (sample SAMN17057246, study PRJNA624740) | gut metagenome | biome: biome; isolation source: fecal sample | host: Bos grunniens | place: China: Xizang | collected 2019 | reverse complement strand
TTGTGCGCGCATTTGTCAATCAGTGATTCCCATACCGAGTCGGTTATTGCGCTCACCTGTGTGGGCGAGTTTCCCTGACAGATGACGAAATAGTCGCATATGGTGCTGCCCAATCCTCTAAGGTCGGCTATTGTTATGCTTTTGCCTTTTTTGTCCTGAATGGCATCTATTATATTTTTAATTATCTCTTCGCTGTTTAAAGTGGTTTTTGCCATTTGATGTGTAATAATAGTTTTTTAATAATTTATTTTCTGCGAAGATAGGCAGATTTATCGTTACTTTTGGCCATGAAAACTTTTTTTTTGGATTTTTTATGTAAAAAAGTGCTTTTTTTGTTTGTATATAAGAAAAAATGCGTATCTTTGCATCGCAATTAAGACTTGGGCGATGGTGTAATGGTAACACTACAGATTCTGGTCCTGTCATTCAAGGTTCGAGTCCTTGTCGCCCAACAAACTTTAAACCGCCTTTCATAGGCGGTTTTTTTGTGCACTGTTTCGGACAATATATAAAGAAAGGTTTACAACATTTCCCAAACTTTTGCATGTGAATAACGAAAGGAGCCTATTACAGACTCCTTTCGTTATTTTATATAACCTATACTGTTTTATTCTTTTTCTATCTCCTCTTCAATGAGATGTATCTTCTGAAGAATAACCTGTGCATCGGTTTTCAGTTTCTCCATTCTCTGACGCATTACATCGAGAAGGCTCTCGCCCTTCTTGTTAGATGTGCTGAGGAAACCTAAGTTGTTCTCGTATGTGGCAATCTCGGCCTTCATGTTCTCGTATTGACGGATTAGCTTCTCGCGTTCGCGTGACAAACTGTTGCCGCCTTTTGCAATGTTGTTACGGAAGTTGGCAAGCTTGCGCTCGTTGGCATTGACGTGCAGGCGTTCGTATATGGCGTTGATGGCGCTCTTGTACTCCTTGTAGAGCTTGTCCTTCTCCTTGAAAGGAACGTGTCCTGTGTTGTTCCATTCATTTGTATACTCATTCAGAGCCTTAGTCTGTTCGTTCTCGGGCAAAGAGCCGTCAATTGCCTTTATATTTGCTATAATCTCTTTTTTCTTCTTGAGATTCTCCTGCTCTACGTTGCGCTGTGAAGAGTTTGCCTTGTTGCGGCGCTCGAAGAACTCGTCGCATGCTCCAACGAAGCGTTTCCAAAGTGCCTCGGAGTGCTTTTGTGGTACAGCACCAATCTCTTTCCACTCTTTCTGCATTTGGGTCAGCGCCTCGGCGGTCTCTTTCCAGTTTTCACTATCTTTAAGTGCCTCAGCCTTTTCGCATAATGCGCGTTTCTTGTCAAGGTTCTCGTTGAGTGACGATTTTATCTGCTTGAAGAATTCGCTTTTGCGTGCGAAGAACTGGTCGCAAGCATAACGGAAACGCTCGAATACCTTGACATTGGCTTTCTGCGGTGCGTAGCCTATCTCTTTCCAACGTGTCTGTACATCGAGAATCTGTTGTGTGGCGTTATTCCATGCCTGATATGTTGTAAGGGTTGCGAAATCGATATTCTCAATCTCCTCGCATAGTGCAACTTTCTGCTCAAGATTCTCGTTTTCGCGCTTTTTCTTCTCTTCGAAGTGCTCCTGATGACGTTTGTTGATTACAGTTGAGGCTTCGCGGAAACGGTTCCATGTGCTTTCGCGAAGGTCGGGCGCAACGGGGCCTGTCTCGCGGAATTCATCGTGCAACTGCTGCAGCTTGCGGAACGACTCTATTACATCCTCGTTATTGGCCAATGCTTCGGCCTGCTCGCACAGACGTACCTTGATTTCAAGATTCTTCTTGAAGTCGTACTCACGGAATTCGTGGTTCAGTTTAAGAACGTCGTAGAATTGCTCTATCTTCTGCTGGTATTGATGCCACATTGTATTGGCCGATGTCTGGGGCACATCCTTGATCTCTTTCCATTGTGCCTGTATATTGCGGAAGGATGTGACATCGGGATTTCCTTGCTCAGCTTTTTCTATCAACTCCTTGAGTTGGTCGAGCAGTGCAAGCTGTGTCTGGTAATTTGCCTGACGACGCTCCTCCTGTGCCTTAATCCATTCGCTGCGCTTCTCCTTGATGCTGCTCATCCATGTTTTGAACGGCTCTTCAAGGGCGTCGGGCTGTGGTACAAACAGATTCTCTTCACCGCCATCCTCTACAAACTTTTTGCATTCGGCCTCTATCTCAAGGCTGCGCAATTTGTAGAATTGTACTTTGAGCGCCTCTGTCTCGGCTTTGCAGTTGAGTACATCGTCGCTTTCTGCTATCTGCTGAAGGCGATTGATAATCTCTTGACGGCTTGCCTGTTTTGAGCTATTGTTCACACTCTCCTCTCTTATCGAGGTGTTTTCTGTTGTTTCCTCAACAGGTTGTTCGTAGCTCAACTGTGTCGTAGCGGCATTGTCAGCCTGTTCAAGGGTGTTCGGGATATTCTGCTCATTGAGCTTAATCTCCGCTTTCTTTGTTTCACTCATCTGCTTATGATTTTAATTAGTGTAAGAAAATCGGTGCGCACATACATGTATGTGTGCACTGTTAATTTTTCCATCAATGTGCGAATATAACAATAAGTTTCGATTATAAGCCATTATAGCGAAAAGTTTTTTCAATAATTGCGGTTTCTGCAAATTGATGCCATGTGGCCATAACGGCATGCTTTTATATGATTTTAATAACAGTGTGTGTAAATAATAAAGCCGTCAGGGTTTGTTTTCCTGACGGCTTTGGTGTTTATGGTTATCCTTTTTTACTTGATAATCACTTTTGCTCCGTTTACAATATACAGGCCTGCAGGAAGTGCGCTTACCTGTGCCGCGTTGTTGGTCTCAAGAACCTTGACACCGGTGATGTTGTAAACAACCCATTTCTCGATGCTGCTGTCAAGTACATTGTCGATACCTGTACCGTCGTTCTCAACTGTGTACTTGAGTGTAATGCCATCTACCTTCTTGTTGTTCATGTCGATGAAATAACCTGTAGGAATCTCAAGTGTATATGCTCCGTTTATAGTTGCATCATATTCTGCTACAAGGGCTACCTGCTCGTATTTGAGCTTAATATCGTTACCATTCTCGTCTTTAGGTGTTGTGCTGAATGTCATGGCAATCTCTCTGCCGCTCTCATTGTGGCGCAATACGGGCTGCAGGCTGTTATCGCATCCGTTTACAATATTATCGAATGTTAAGATTATGTTGCTGATCTTCTCAACAGTTGAACCGCTCGCAGGGTTTACACTCTCAATCTTTGCAGCAGGTGCATCACCTACGAGGTTGTATTTTACAAGTGTTCGTACACCATAACGGCTTGTGACGGGAATCGCCATGTTCATGCCGCTTGGGTTGAGCATGATGTCACCAGTGATGTTAATTTTTACCTCTACATTGTTTGTTGTTGTCAATGCCTTCTTTGCCTTTAAGGTAAGAGTGTTAGCATTTGTCTGGCTGATGGTGAATGTGGTTGAATTGATGCCGTATGCATCTGATGTGACTTTGAGGTTGTTAGGCTTAATTCCCTCTGAACATGTAATTGTTATAGTCTCGACCTTCTCAACTGTACTACCGTTTACAGGTGTTATTTCAAAAGTAGGATACTCGCGCTGCATATAGAGCTTAGGCAATACATCTCCTGCAGTAGCTGATTCATAGCATGCGAAGTTTTTGTACTTTGATGAGTAGTAGAGTGTCTTACCGTTAGAGTTCTTTATGGTTGCAAAACCATTACCATCAACTGTTACGTTCCAGATGTAGTTTTCTGTGGGTAGTTTGTCCGAGAAATTGAAACTGTTGTAAGTTCCTTTTAAGTACAGGTATTGTCCTTCGCTATCTTGCATTGTGTAGCCGCCTTCAGCTGCTGTGAACTTGAATCCGCTATGTGCGATAGCCTCGATGTAGTTCTCGTTTATCTTTGCAGCCTCGCTTTCCAGATATCCATATTCCTTACCGAATACATACTTGGCAACAGTGTCATTTGCGAGGAATGTGTAGTTCTTGCCCGATTCAATGCTGCTTGCAGGTATGTAGGGCATAGTAGGTGAAACTATGTATTTGGCTTCTACAACGTCGCTCTTGTATATATCACCATCTACATCCAAGACTGCCATTACTTTTATGGTTGCAGTGCTTGTGAGTGTCTGGTATAGTACATAATATCCGCTGCGGATTGTTGTACCAACGCGAGGCTCACTGTGATAATCTTCGTAGCTGGGCTCTGTACCGTCAATGGTATAATAGAGGATTGCGCCGCTATCCTGAGGAACTGATGCCTCCACGTTTACTTTGTCTGCATATACTCCTTGCTCGGTAACGAACTGGGGTGTAGGAACAACTATCATGCCATCAGCTGGTGTGAACTCAATGGTGATGCTGCTTATATAGTATGCTCTTTGTGTCGCAGCCCATTTGATTTCTATGTTGCCCTTTGTATCTTCGCAGTCGAATGTGTAGGCTGCATCTGATGTTGTAAGGGTATACTCCTCAGAGGTCTGGTTGTCTACAGTAATGGTCATTTTTGCATCACCGCTGTTGGCTATACTGCTGTTTACAGTAATGCTTTTGATTGTGCACTCTGCAAAAGCTGAAGAGCTTAATGTAAACGAGGGGTTGGGATTGTTCTTGCTACCAATCTGTATACCCTTAACGTTGTTCTGGTCCCAGCCAATATAAGATACGGCTGTTGAGGTCCAATCAAAATCGCTAAGTGTTACAGTGCCTCCATCCTTAGATAGCTCACCACTCTTGAATGTGTGTTTGTAGGTTTCTGCGCCTACTGTGCCTGCCATTGCTATGAGGCAGAAAAGTGAAAGTAAAAATTTCTTCATATGTATCTATTTTATGAGTTTTATTTTCTGATGCAAATATACGATTTTAGCAGATATAAAGAAACAAAATTTATCTGTATATATTGTTAATGTGGAGATTAACATTTGTTGTACTCCCTGTTATATTGATTGAATCCTTGCCGATGGGCAAGGATTCAACATGTTTTATTACTCTTCGGGAGTCTCTCCTTTTGAGGCTTTTTCAATTTTCTCTATGAATTTATGTACATCACCCTCGCCTCCAATCACTTCTCCTGTCTTGTTTCCTTCTGCATCCAATATAAGGAATGTCGGGTAGATGTTTGCGCTGTATCTTGCTGCAATTTCAATGCCGTCACCCTCTTCTGCATCTTTTGATACTACAATATAGTTTGAGTTCAGGTAGTCGGCACATGCCTGTTGGGGGAATATCTTCTTTTTCATCATTCTGCAAGGCTTGCAGCTCTTTGTATAGATGTACATGAAAATAGGTTTGCTCTCACTCTTTGCTTTATCGAGGGCCTCTTGCAATGTAATATTGTGAAAGATTGTTCCCGACTCCTCTCCCGGCTGGGCACTGACATTTTCTGTTACGTTAACAACTGATTCTGATACTTCAGTAGTAGCAGTCTGTTGAGGCTGTTGCTCTGTCTGTGCCGGTTTACCTGTTGTATTGTTACATGCGCATAGTGTCAGCGCAAGCAGAATACAGATGTTCATTCTCTTTTTCATTGTATTTTATTTAAGTGTATTTGTAATCAGTTCCTCTAAACCTTTGCCGGTTGGCGGAGCAAAAGCCGATACTATATTGCCGTTCTTGTCAATTACAATGTATCGTGGTACTCCCGAAATGTGATAGTCACTTTCGAACTGTGACTGTTCTGCACAGTCGGGGAAAAGGTTAATCATGCCCTCCATTCCTTTCTTGACTATTGTAGACTTCCACAATTTCTTTACATTGCTGCGATCTATTGAGACGGTTATGAATTCAATGTTGCCATTACCTTTATATTTATCGCGTAATGCCATATATTTTGGCATGCCGGCCAAGCAACTGCTGCACCATGTGGCCCACACGTCAATGACAAGCACTTTTCCTCGGAATTCAGCAAAAGTGCGTGTATTGCCGTTCACATCTTTTAAATCGGGTGTCGGTGCAACTCTTCCGGGCATTAGAATGGAGTATCTTTCGAAAAGGCCAAGTATCTCTTCCTTCAGTTTGCTATCGGCCACATTCTCTTTGATAATGGGTTGCACGCTGTACATTTCCTCGTTGCATCCGCTGTTGCCTAACGGGAATCTCAGTTTCTCAAGATATACCTTGTGCAGCACTTCGTTGTTGCTTCGGAATACCTCCTTTAACTTGTTGTAGTCGTTGTGGTTCAATCCTCTGATAGGGTAGAACACTGTTATGGTAAGTCCGTCGCGGGCATCATCGAACTTGTCGCCACGCTTCATTGCCTTAAGTGTGAAGTAGTGGTCGGCAAACCGTTCGGGGTTGTGGCAGTTGATGAACGATTTCAGAGAGTCGTCAGACAGCTCGAGCTCTTCGAAGTATTGTGCAAGCTGATAGATATCTTCGTTCTTGCCCCGGCAGCGGAACATATATTCGCCGCTGTTCCACACATAATGGCACATGTTCTTTGTGTGCAGGCCATGGTTGTCGTCACCGATAGCGGTTCTTATGCTGTCGTAGGTATCAATAATCTGTTGTGCTGCTGTGAACTCTTTCTTCCACAAGGTGTCGACCTGTGGCGGAAGTGGCTTGTCGCACGACATCAGCATTATGCCTGCTATAGCAACTGTAAGCAACGTTTTTATGTAAGATATCATTTTGGGTTATGGAGTTTACTGTTTCTTGTTGCCGTAGGATATTCCCAAAAGGTTAATTCCGTGTGCCTCCAACATGTAGTCAATTACGATGTCGCGTTTCTCGTGTATCATCGGGTATTTAGCGATGGGATAACGCTCTTCAAACTCCTCGGTTGTGAGCCACATTATATTCTTGATATATGTTGTGAAGAGGTTGTAGTTGGGGTTGCTCTTCTCCCAGTACGATGTACTTGTAAAGTAGTAGTCCACCCACACCTGCTTGCGCTGTCCTGTACCGAAATTGTCGTTTATCATATCCACAAAGCCAAGCTTGTATTTGTATTTTTCAGCTGCCGGATTTTTGATGTCCATTGTGTCGGCAAAGTTGAAACCGCTCCAGAACTCGTCGGGTGAGCCAAGTTCGTTCTTGCTGTCTACATTCTTGATAAGTTCAATGATAAGCATGCAGCGCTGCTGCTTCAGTGCGTAGGCAGCCTCTTCACTGTTCATCATTTCGTCGGTGAAGCTTATTGCCCAGCTGTCGAAGTTTCCTTTCATGAGCAACTTGCGGGGGTCGGTTGTGGTACCGCCTGATGTTACACCCGAATCCTCACCAAAATTGCGTGGCTCGGTGCGCAGGTTGTCTATCATGTACATCTTCACAGGGAAAGCCGAGTTTGCAAATTCCTTGCTTATGTTGCTAAATATCTCGTTTCTGAAATAGTCGACATAATAGGGCAGATGCTCCTCGGGAAGGTTCCAGCAGGCTGCATCGCGCTCCTCTTCGGGGCCGGCAACGTATATGTCGCCTGTTCCTGTAGAGAGCCAGTTACGGTTGAGGTCGGTCTCTGTGATATCTTTGTATAGCAGATAAACGCCATACTCGTTCTTTATGTCATTTATGATGCTGTCGTATTTGCTATCGCCTTGTGGGAAACCACCGCGTATGGGCGAATAGTTGCCCGATGGGGTTATTGCATCTTCGTCCTTCTGGCATGCTGTGAAAGTTACGGCCAAGGCAAGGATTATACTTGTGAGTGTGATTAGCCTTTTCATAATTGTATGCTGTTTTTGCTGTGTATCTTATTAGTCCTGAGGCAGACGCTTGTCGGGAAGACTATTCTGTACCAGTTTGCCGTTAGCCTGAAGTGCCTCGTCGGGGATTGGTACGGTGTACAAGGGATCGCACTCTTCAAGGCGGTAGGTGCTTGATGCAGTTTCACTGTCGTGCCATATGTGTGTTATGGATGGCATTCCCCAACGGCGAAGGTCGAACCAACGGTGTCCCTCGAAACATAGCTCGCGGCGACGCTCGTCACGCACAAACTGTATCAGTTCCTCTTGGCTGCTGAATGTCTCTTCCTCAAAATCCTCGGGGTCGAAACGCTTCTCGCGCAGAGTGTTGAGCGCATCGGCCGCACCATTAATGTCGCCTGTCATTGCCAGAGCCTCGGCATAGTTGAGATAGGCCTCGGAGAGACGTAATGAACGTCCGAACTCACCTGTTGCAGCCTTTGGCAGGTAGTAGTCAATTTCGGTGGTACCATTCTTGAGTGTGGTATATCCGATATTTACTTTACCATATGCCATGTACATCTGCTCGTTTGTATCACCCATTGGCGATTTTACGATATAGCGGTTCAGGCGCAGGTCATAGTCGACAAATGTGTTCAAAAGTTCCTCGGATGCCTGAAAATAGGGATACATTCTGCTACCGGTCACGGTGTTGGTAGCTGTCAGATAGCTATAGGTCCACTCGAACATGTCCGATATGCTTCCGTACAACCATATTGTTTCCCTTGATTTGTATGACGAGAATGAAGCGTAGTTGCGTATTGTCTTGCCGTTGACGTCGTTGCCGTATAGCAGAATGTCGTTCATGTCATCCAGTTTGAAGTTCTTGTCCTGCATTACATATCCGGCATATTTGGCGGCGTTTGTCCAATCCTCCATATATAAATAGGTACGCGACAGCATCAGCTGCACCATAGGAAGGCTGGTGCGGTAGTTGGCACTCCATTGTTCGCTTGCCGGAAGCTTATGATATGTCTCTTCGGCTGTGTGAAGGTCGGCAAGTATCTGTGTGTACACTTCGCGCACGGTTTTTCGTACCAGATAGTCATCGCTCTCCTCAATTGCACTGTGCAGTTTCAATGGAACACCGAGTGAGTCGGGTGCATAGTTGTAGGGCATGCCGAATATGTTTACAAGGTTGAAATAGTAGAAACCGCGAAGGGCATATGCCTGTGCCTTAACCTTGTTGATATTGTCTTCGGTGTCATTAACCTCGCTCAGGTAGTCTATTACAGCGTTTGCTCCCAGAATAACTTCGTAATAGCTCTGGTATACGTTCGTATGGCCTGAATTTGCGAGTTCCATCATTTCGAACATGTCGGGCTGCCAAGTGAACGATGCTGTGAATCTGTTAGGGTCGAAACCATCGCTTGGAGTCTGATAGGGAGTTGCCTCTATATCGTCATCCATAAGATTGAGGAACACGTTAAAGCCCTCCATGTCGTTGCGCTGATATCCCTCGCCCAAAAGCAACTCATTTAACGATACAGCATCCTTGGGAACGAATTCGCTCTTTGAGTTTGGCTCAAGGAAGTCGCCACATGCTGTAACTGTAAGCAGTGTGATTACTGCGAGTATATTGTCTTTCAATTTCATAGCTTCAAGTTGTTAAAATCCTACACTTAGTCCCATTGAGTAAACGCGTGGCTGTATGGTGTAACCCAGCTCGGGGTCATATCCGCGCCATTTGTCGCTTGCTATTACAAAGAGGTTGTTCACGTTTGCACTTACCTGTATGCGTGACAGTCCTGCCTTCTGGCATATCTTGGATGGCAGATTGTAAGAGAGTGATATCTGTGTACAGCGCAAGAACGATGCATCTGCTACGCGTACATCCGATTGTGCCCACATCGAGTAGATATTGTCAAAGCGACCATTGGGTAGGTTAAGATTGTACAGGTCACGCACCGAGGTGTAGAGTGCAGGGATATTTGTGTGTGCTTCGTCACCCGGTTTCTTCCAACGGTTGTTTAGCTCCTTCGATAGGTTGCTGAAGATGTCGGGCATCTTTCCGTTCGAGAAGGTCGAGTAGGGGTTGGGCAGACGCTTCTTTGCACCCAACATAATTGCGAAGTCGGCACCTAAATGGAAGTTCTTCCAACGGATACGGGTGTTGAAACCACCTGTGAAGTCGGGCTCGCCTTGTCCCGAATATACAAGGAATGTAGTGGGGTCGACACTTCCGTCACCGTCTACGTCGTCGTATGTGGCATTTGCAAATGTGGGATAACCGTTTGTTCCGTTAAGTCCTGTGAACTTATACGACCAGAATGCTGATAGTGGATAGCCGTTCTTCAAAGGACGGTCGCTGTTGCCGTTTAGGAAGTCTATGTGTGTAAGCTCGTCAGCCTTGGCCGTACGGTCATCGTCGCGCGACTTGTTCCAGTTCTTGCTGGCATTGAATCCTACGGTCCATGTGAAATCCTTTGTGCGGTAGGGAGTGAAGTTCAGCGTGTATTCCAGTCCGTGGTTGGTGATTATTGCTCCGTTAAGGGGCATTGTTGAAATACCGTACTCCTGTGCTATGTCCTGACGTATAATAGCGTGTGAGCGTCGTCCATAGTACTCGAAGTTCATTTGCAATCCGAATAGTGCAAGGTCGATACCCAAGTTCCATGTCTTTGTTCTCTCCCACTTAAGCTGCGGGTTGGCAAGGCTCGAGATTGTAAGATAGTATTCGCCGTAGCTCTCGAGAAGTCCTTGGTAGCGTACTATCATCTCGGGGCTTATGCTGTTTACGACATTACCCTGAATACCGTATGTGGCACGAAGGTTCATCTGGTCGAGCCATGGCATATTCTCGGCAACAAAAGGCTCTTGTGCTATTTTCCACGATGCACCGAATGACCATGTGGGGTCGAACTGTTTGTTTACATCCTGTCCGAAACGGTTAGAAGCGTCGGAACGTACGTTGATGTTGATGACATAGCGGTTCATCATCGAGTATGCCACAGTTGCAAAAAATGACATGTAGTTTGTAACGGTTGAACTCTTGCTCCATCCGCCATTGTAGAGCTGTGTGAGTGCGCCCCAGCCTATGCTTATGTCGGTACCGATAGGCTTGAAGTTATCGGGTGTAGTGGGCGAAACTATTATCTCGCCACGCTCGGGAACATAACCCCATACGGTGTTACCGTCGCTCTCGCCCTCGCTTGAGCGTATCTCCATACCCAGCATCGCGTTCAGACGATGGTTCTCGTTGAACTCTTTGCTGAATGAGAGACGGTGTGATGTGCTGTATGAGAGGGTCTGTGAATTTGATTGGTTGAGTACGCCACCAAATGGCATCAGCGCCGCATAGTACTTGTCGCTGCCGGCCTTTTCGCTACCGTATGGGTAACCGCGGTATAGCTGTTCCACATGTGAGGTTCTTTCGCCTGCAAAGCTCTCGCTTGTATTGGTGCTCAGTGACATGCTGCCAGTTGCCTGATAGGTGAGCCAGCTAAGAAGCTTGTATGAGATGTTTGTTGAGGCGTTGAACATTGTTCCTCGGTTCGAAGAGTAGCTGTTCGCCATTTCGTTGAATATGTTGTAGGCGTATTGGTTGTTGTCGCCCAACTGCGCGTTATATTGGTAACGGTAGTATTTTGAATAGTAGGCCAATGAACCGTCCTCTTCGTATGCAGGGATTGCACGGCTTGTGTTCATTGCATAGCTGTACGGGTTGACTCCTGCACCATAGCCGTCGGAGTTGCGCACGCTACCGTTCAACTGTACGTTTATGCTCAATCTGTCATTTACGTTGCTGTTAATGCTCAGACGGGTGGTCAACTGGTCGTTCTCGTTGCCAATTTCGTATCCCTTGTTGTCAGAATAGCCTATTGATGCATTGTAGGTGTACTTGTCTGTTCCACCCGAGATACTCAGGTTGTGATTCTGACTCACCGAATTGCGTGTCAGCAGGTCGAACCAATCGGTGTTGACAGTCTCCAGACGTTGAAGATATTGTGAGAACTCATCTTCGTTTATCATACGCTTGTTGAACATTGCCATGAGTCCCTCGTAGGTGTATACCTGTGGGAGTGGTTCAGTCTGATATCTTACACCTGCTTCGTAGGCCTCTTTGCTGAACTGTATGCGCTCGTATGAGTTCATATAGTCGTATATGTCATAGTTGGGACGCTCGCGCACCGAGATGTTGCCTGTGTAGTTTACGCTTATGCGTCCGGGAGTTCCCTTCTTGGTTGTTATTACGATTACACCGTTCGAAGCCTTTGAACCATAGATTGCTGTAGCCGAAGCATCCTTTAGCACTGTGATGTTGTCAATGTCTTGCGGATTGAGCCACGATATCTGGTTACCGATAAGCTCGCGCATGTCGGTGGTTATGGAAGAACTCATGTCTATCGACAAGGGGTCCTCCTGAATAACTCCGTCAACTACCCACAGAGGGTCACTGTTACCCAGAATTGTAGATGTACCGCGTATGGTTATCTTGGGCGATGCACCTACACGCGCCGAAGAGTTTACAACGCTCATACCGGCAATTTTTCCTTGTAGCATCTGGTCGATGTTCTGATATGCCGGCATCAGTACCTCGTCGGCTTTGATAGTGGTGAAAGCTCCCACCATGTCCTTACGGGGCAGACGGGCATATCCGTCTTCTACGACGGTTACCTCCTCCAATAATGCTCTGTCGGGCTCAAGGTTTACTGTAATGTTACGGCCTATGTTCTGTTGGTCGAGCTTGATAACCTCAGTCTTTGAACCCATAAAACTGATTTTAATCTCTTTCTCGCCCTTATCCAAATAGACATCAATCTTGAAGTTTCCGTTTATATTGGTGCTTGTGGCACGTGCCATCTCCTTGTTTTTTATTACGATGACGCTGGCGCCGGGAAGGGGGTCGCCAAATTCGTCATATACAGTTCCGATGACAGTTGTACCGCTTTGTGCAAACAAAGGAATTGTGCAAAACAGACACAATAATATACTTAGAGCTTTAAGCATCTTGATTTTAGCGTTCATTGTGTGGTGCTTTTTTGTTTTTATAATGTGTTCAGCTTGTAAATGTAGTATCTTTTTGTTTTAAATCCTAAAATAAAATTTAAAATATTACATGATGCCGGAATCAAATTATAATTCGATATGGATATATGCCGGGAATGCATAGCTTCTGTCATTTCTGCTGTTGATACTGCGATACATGCCGGAGATAGTGCGCTTCAGTTTTTTCTTGGCAATTTTTTTCCCTTTGTAAAGGATTGTTATCTTCTTGTCAAGGTCTACCATGTTGTCGTTCAAATGTATTGTGAGGCTCGAATAATCACATCGCTCAATGTTGATGGTGTTGCCTTCGATGCTGGCTATTACAGTAAGTCCGTGATTCAACTGCTCTTTGGGAGCCGATAGCCAATAGAAGTGCTCACGGGTAACGAGTTCCTGACGCCATACAATCTTCTTGGGGTATGGATTACGGCGATACTGTGCCATCCACTCCAGCGAGGCCGCGTCGATGCGGTCCATCCAGTGGCCTTTACCCTCTATGATATTTGTCTGATGTATGTATGCTCCGGGGTTTGCCTGTTGTAGCGAATCCATTAGCTCACCTTTCTCCTTAGCCAGACGGTTGCGCTCGTATGCTGCATCCTTCTCACCCATCCATATCATGAAGGGTAGGTTGTAAAGGTTTACCTGTGACGCGCCTCCGGGGTGTCCTGCCATCATGGATGCAGCAGCCCATTTGTCGGCCATTCTTGGAGCCATGCGCCATGCACCGTCTCCACCGGCCGAATAGCCCATAAGGTATACTTTGTTGGGGTTTACTCCCTCAAACACAACACATGCCTGAATAACCTCTTCGAACAGCTCGTCTAGACCTTCGCGATGCCACATGTTCCATGTGTTCCATGGAGCTCGTGGTGCGATGTACACTCCTTCGAAAGGCTCGTACAGATAAATCTGGTTCATCCACTGCTGGTCGTTCACCTCTTTGGGGCACTCACCGCCTCCATGCATTGATATGAAAAGGCTGCGGCCGTCATCAGGTAATGGACCGAAAGTGCGGGTGGCACATGCAAGTTTCAGGGAGTCGTTTGAGATTGTCAGTTTAGACCATTGCGCCTTTAGACGGTCGGCAGTTGCGCTTATCCACATTGAGTCGATGATTTCTGCCGCTCGCATGCAGTCAGCCTTGTTTAGTTTCTTGTTGGCGAATTTCTGTGATAGAAGTTCTCCTTCGGGTGCTTTGGCCCATCTCTCGAATTCGGCAATCTGTGCAAAGATGCAGTTTGTCGCAAACATCATTATTGCCGCAATGGTAAGTGTTCTTCTCATTTTGTCAGTGTTGTTTTATAGGAAAATTTGGCTTAATGCCATTGATATTATCATGTAGAATGTCATGCCGCTAAGGTCATTTATAATCTGTATGAACGGGCCTGTTGCTACAGCAGGGTTGATGTTGAAACGCTCCAGTACAAGCGGGATGAAGGCTCCGAATGCCGATGCGAACATAATAACCACAAACAGGCTGAGGGGCACTGATAGCGTTACTATATCAGTTGCGCCATGTACAAAGATGTTGTAGATGTATACCATTAACGACAATATGGTGGCGTTTATGATTGCCACTACCGATTCTTTCAGGATATGTCGGAATATATGATTGGTGTTCAGAGAGTTGTTTGCCAATCCCTGTACAACGATGGCCGATGACTGTACACCTACGTTACCTCCCATTCCGGCAAGCAATGGAATGAAGAGTGCCATCTCGGGGTGTGAACCCAATGTGCTTGAGAAACAGTCGAGGAGCATTGATGAGAATATACCTCCAACCATTCCGATAATCAGCCAAGGCAGGCGTGCACGTGTCTGGTAGAACACCGAGTCGTCACTCTCGACGTCTTGTGCAAGACCGGCGGTAAGTTGCTGGTCGTGCTCGGTCTGTTCACGTACCTCGTCCATGACGTCGTCGACAGTAATCTGTCCTACAAGGCGATTGATCTTATCGACAACAGGGATTGCTACAAGATTATATTTCTCGATAAGTGGCGCAATCTCTTCTATGGGGGTGTCTACGTCTACGCTTATGACATCTACATTCATCACATGCTTTACTTTTGACACAGACGGGCTTGTCACCATCTTTGTAAGGGGGAACAAGCCTTTCAGACGTTCATCGTCGTCTACCACATATATATAATAGATGTCATCGAGCTCTTCGGCTTGGCGTCGCATCTCTTTCAGACACTCGGGCATACTCCAGTTCTCGTTCACGACAACCATTTCGGTACCCATAAGACCACCGGCTGTGTCCTCGTCATATTGCAGAAGATCTACAATGTCGCCGGCTTGCTCAATGTCCTTGATGTGCGAAAGCACCTCTTCTTGCTTCTCCTCGTCCATGTCGCGGATAATCTCCACGGCATCGTCACTATCCATGTAGTTGACAAAGCGCTTGGCTATGGCCTCGGATGGCAGCTCTTCGAGCAGTTCGTTACGCAAATCCTCATCCATCTCGATGAGTGCGTCGGCTGCTTTTTCGTTGTCAAGTTGTCTGTAAAGGAAACGGGCCTCTTCTATGTCAAGTTCTTGGCATATCTCAGCAATGTCGGCAGGGTGTAACTTTGATATGCTCTCTTGTAACAGTACCGAATCTTTGTTTTCTATGAATTCTCTTATAGAGTCGATGTACTCTTTATTCATTGTCTGCCTCCTTTCTCTTTATGCTATAATTCGCGCTCAACCTTCAAGGTAAGGCCTATAAAATCTTCTATTGACAATTGCTCGGGGCGTTTGTCAAGAATCGGGTCGCTGAGCAACGGCGACTCCTTGCCTACAATCTGCTGTATCGAGTTACGCAGTTTTTTGCGTCGTTGGTTGAATGTTCCTTTCACAATCTTGCGCAGTAACTCTTCGTCGCACTCAAGCGATGTACGGCTGTTTCGTGTCATGCGTACAACTGCGCTCTTTACTTTGGGCGGCGGCGAGAATACATTCTCGGATACGGTGAAGAGGTACTCTACATCGTACCACAACTGTACGAAGATACTGAGAATGCCGTATGCCTTGTTTCCGGGTGCTGCTGCCAATCTCTCTCCTACCTCTTTCTGTATCATTCCGCTGCAGTAGGGAATGTACTCCTTATTGTCGAGCATCTTGAAGAATATCTGGCTCGATATGTTGTAGGGGTAGTTTCCAATCAGCATGAATGGTGTGTTGCCGAACACCCTGTCGAGGTGCATCTTTAAAAAATCGTCTGGGATGATGTTCTCCTCGCCCAATGCCGCAAGATTCTTGCAAAGATAGCTTACCGACTCTTCATCAATCTCAACGACCTTCAGTGTGCGTCCCTTTTCGAGCAGAAACTGTGTCAGGACTCCCATGCCGGGGCCTACTTCAAGTATGGGCAGTGTGGGACAGATATCCACAGTATCGGCAATGTCTTTGGCGACATTTAGGTCTGTCAAGAAGTGCTGTCCCAATCTTTTCTTTGCTTTTACTGCTTTCATGTGATATCTTGCTGCTTTGGATTAATAAATAATTTCTTAAAATATTATAATTACTTCCCGAAAAAAAGGAGAAATTTTAAGAAACTGCTATCTTTGCAAACGGCTACTGCCGGATGCTCTGTTGCCAATGGTCGGTTTATACCATCTGCAAAGTTAACCAAAAACTGATAAAATAGATTCATAAGCAGTGAAAAAGATTTTAAATATTCTTGTAAAAACGGGTATACCGCTTCTGTTGGGAGCGGTTATCTTGTATTGGATATACAGGAATTTTAATTTCGAAGAGGTCAGCTTGGCTTTTAAAAGCATGGATATGTGGTGGTTTTGGCTCTCGTGTGTGTTCGGTGTGTTGAGCCATGCAATACGTGGATGGCGATGGAATTTGACTCTTGCTCCGTTGGGCTACCATCCGAGCAGTTCAAATTGCGTATATTCTATATTCATTGCATACGCTGCAAATCTGATTGTTCCAAGAATAGGAGAGGTGTCGCGTTGTATAGTGCTTGAACGTTACGACAAAGTGCCTTTTGCCCAGTCTCTTGGTACGCTGGTGTCCGAGAGGCTTGTCGATACCTTGATGGTTGTCATAATAACAGCAATAGCGGTGTTGTCGCAATGGCATGTATTCTATGCATTCGTTGCAGATTCAGGAACCTCCGGCTCGGCTACGGTGTTCTCTTCCATAGGACGTGTGGCTGTCTTTGTGCTCTCGGCAATTGCTGTTGGCATTCTGCTGTATCTGCTGTTGCGCCGAATGTCGTTGTGGGTCAAGATACGCAGCTTCATTTCTCGCTTTTGGGCAGGCTTCACATCGCTTGCCAAGATGCGTAACCTGTGGCTGTTCATAGCTGAGACTGTTGCAATATGGCTATGCTATTTTTTGCAGTTCTATCTCTGCTTCTTCTGTTTCCCGTTCAGTGCCGACTTGTCAGTAGCGGCTGCTCTTCTGCTCTTTGTGGCAGGTAGCATAGCGGTTGTTGTCCCGACACCGAACGGTGCAGGTCCATGGCATTTCTGTGTCATGGGTATAATGATGCTCTATGGGGTAAGTTCTACCAATGCCGGCATATTTGCTCTGATAGTACACTCCCTGCAGACTTTGCTGGTGGCATTGCTCGGAATCGTTGGTTTGATGATGTTACAAATAAAGAAACAATAATAACTTTAAAATTTTTTGAATATGGCTATTACAATTAAGGATTTGCAGCCTCGCGAGGTGTGGAAACATTTTGAAGCGTTGACACAAGTTCCTCGTCCTTCGGGACATCTCGAAAAGGTACAGGAATTCCTCATTGAGTTCGGAAAAAGTATAAATGTAGAGACTTGGAAAGATGAGGCCGGCAATATAATAATGCGTAAACCGGCAACTCCAGGTCTTGAAGGCCGTAAAGGTATAATACTTCAGGCTCATATGGATATGGTGCCCCAGAAGACTCCCGACAGCAAACATAATTTTGAGACCGACCCCATAACGACTGTCGTAAAGGGTGATTGGCTGTATGCCGACAATACCACACTTGGTGCAGACAACGGCTTGGGTGTTGCTGCTATAATGGCTATATTCGAGGATTCATCGTTGCAGCACGGACCTCTTGAGGCTCTTATTACAGCCGATGAAGAGACCGGTATGTATGGTGCTTTCGGCCTTAAAGGCGGTGAGTTGCAGGGAGAGCTCCTCTTGAATCTTGATAGCGAAGAAGAGGGTGTACTTTATATCGGTTGCGCCGGCGGCCTCGATATCACTGCATCTATGGAATTTATGGAGGTTGAGCCTTACGAAGGTGAGGATGCTGCAGTTAAGGTACAGTTGAAGGGCTTGCGCGGAGGTCACTCGGGACTCGAAATCAATGCAGGTCGCGGTAATGCCAACAAGTTGATGGCACGTTTTGTGCGTGAAGCTATCGACGAGTGTGCTGTAAGCATAGCAAGCTGGCATGGTGGCAATATGCGCAATGCAATTCCTGCAAGCTGCGAGGTTGTTCTTACACTCTCAAAAGAGGGCGTTGACGAATTGAAATCAATAGCAGCTAAGTACGAGGCTCTTTACAATAGCGAATATGCTACAATCGAAGAGGGTATAACCTTGAGTGTCGAGGAGTGCGAAGTGCCCGAGACTATAGTTCCCGAGCAGATTCAGGATAACCTTATCGACGTAATACTTGCTTGCCATGATGGTGTGTTGCGTTTCATTCCTACTATCCCCGATACAGTAGAGACATCGAGCAACCTCTCTATTGTTACTATTGACGGCGGTGCTGCCCAGATAAATATCCTTGCCCGCAGTTCATGCGACACGATGAAAGAATTCTTGGCATTGCAGCTGTCAAGCTGTTTTGCGATGGCCGGCATGAAGGTGGAGCTGAGCGGCGGTTACAGCGGCTGGCAGCCTAATGTAAACTCTCCGCTTTTGGCTGCGCTGAAGAGTGCATATAACGAGATGTTCGGTAAACAGCCCGATGTACGTGTCATCCACGCAGGATTGGAGTGTGGTATAATCAGCACCAATTATCCTAAGATGGATATGGTATCGTTCGGTCCCACACTTATGTCACCCCACTCACCCACGGAACGAGTTGATATACCTACAGTGGAAAAATTCTACTCATTGGTGAAGGCTCTTGTTGTTAATGGAGTGCTCTGATAAAAAAAATAAAAAAAACTGTTTTTTTGTTAGTGATAATATTAATTTTGTTTACATTTGCGAAGTTTCGTTAATGACAACAATCAAAATTACAATCAAATATTAACTAAAAAAGTAGTATTATTATGAAAAAGATTATGAAATCAGTAGCAATCTTGCTATCAGTGTGTGTGATGATGTCATCTTGTATGGGCTCTTTCGGTCTTACAAAGAAAATCTATAATTGGAACGAAGGTGTTGGTGATAAGTGGGTTAACGAAATTGTTTTTGTTGCGATGAATATTGTTCCCATTTATAGCATAACTCTTTTTGTAGATGCAGTAGTTCTCAACTCAGTTGAATTCTGGACAGGTGACAGCCCTATTTCATCAAATGTAGGTGAGTCTAAGATTGTTAAGAATGCCAACGGCGAAGAGGTTACCATTACAACAAATGAGAATGGTTACAGCGTATCTAACGGTGAAACAGCTATGAACTTTATCTTTGATGCTAACGACAATAGCTGGAGCATGGAGTACAACAACCAAGTGAACAAGCTTATTTCAATCGATGGTAACAACGCTGTTCTCTATACAGTCAACGGTGAGACTATGAATGTTACTCTTGATGCAGTAGGCGTAAATGCAGCGCGTCAGATGTTCATGGGCAGCTATGCGATGAATTAATTGTTTAAAAGTATATAAAAAAGCAGGCATCATTGTACAATGATGCCTGCTTTTTTATATATTCGCCAAAAGAAACTTTTTATTATGGAGCACCCCGAGAATGATATTGCATATAAGGGCCTTAAGGTTAACGAAGGGGTCGAGAGGCTGAGTTCTATCAATCCCTATCTCTCATTGCGTAAGCGTCGCAAAGCGGCCGAACTCACTGTTGATGATTATGTCGCAGGCATATTGCGTGGCGATGTTACAGTGCTTTCGCGTGCTGTAACCCTCGTAGAGAGCGTGCTGCCACATCATCAAGAGATTGCCAAACAGGTGATAGAACGTTGTTTGCCCTATTCGGGTCGCTCGTTGCGCATAGGTATTACGGGTGTTCCCGGAGCCGGAAAAAGTACATCAATAGATGCTTTTGGCGTTCACGTACTCAACAGTAAAGGCGGCAAGCTTGCAGTGCTGGCTGTCGATCCCAGCAGTGAGCGCAGCAAGGGTAGCATATTGGGCGACAAGACTAGAATGGAGCAGTTGTCGCAGCACCCCAATGCCTTTATCAGACCAAGCGCATCGGCAGGTTCTTTGGGAGGTGTGGCACGCAAGACAAGAGAGACTATAATATTGTGCGAGGCTGCCGGCTACGATACGGTCTTTGTAGAGACAGTAGGCGTTGGACAAAGCGAGACTGCTGTATTCTCAATGGTAGATTTCTTTTTGCTTATACAGATTGCCGGT
>JAEIGA010005103.1_pt1 | contig 20163 bp, 29 predicted proteins | sample 9270691 | NCBI WGS metagenome assembly JAEIGA01 (sample SAMN17057246, study PRJNA624740) | gut metagenome | biome: biome; isolation source: fecal sample | host: Bos grunniens | place: China: Xizang | collected 2019 | reverse complement strand
ATTGGAGTAGCTGAACCCAATGATTTTGATAAGATATCACTGATACCTGCTAATTCAACAACAGCACGAACTGGACCACCGGCGATAACACCTGTACCTTCACTTGCTGGTCTTAAAACAACACGGCCTGCGCCATAAACTCCAGTAACTGGATGAGGAATAGTAGTTTTTACAGTGGCAACAGTAATCATGTTCTTTTTTGCATTTTCGATGGCTTTTTTAATTGCTTCAGGTACTTCTTGTGATTTACCAGTACCGAAACCTACGTTACCTTTTTTATCACCGATTACTACTAATGCAGCGAAACGGAAACGTCTACCACCTTTAACAACCTTAGTTACACGGTTAATTGCAACTACACGTTCTTCGAACTCTGGTTGTTGTTCAATTTCTTTACGTCCTTTTTTATCTTGAACCATAAGAATGTTTCCTCCTTAGAATTTTAATCCTGCAGCTCTTGCTGCATCAGCTAAAGCTTTAACACGGCCATGATATAAATAACCACCACGGTCAAAAACTACAGCTTCAATTTTTAAATCTAATGCACGCTTAGCAATTAAAGTACCAACTTCAGTTGCAGCAGCTACATTTGAACCATTTTGAACATTTACTTCTTTGTCTAGAGAAGAAGCACTACATAATGTTTTTCCTGTTGTATCATCAATGATTTGTGCATAGATTTGCTTATTTGAACGGAAAACATTTAGTCTTGGTTTTTCAGCTGTACCAACTAAAGTTTGACGAAGACGTAAATGTCTCTTTTGACGATTATCATTTTTAGAAACTTTATTAATCATAATTTAGTACTCCTTTCTAACTACTTCTTAGCAGTTTTTCCTTCCTTACGACGAATATGTTCATCAGAATATTTAATACCTTTACCTTTGTATGGTTCTGGTTTACGAACTGCACGAACGTTTGCCGCAAATTGTCCAACTACTTGTTTATCAATACCAGAGATAATAACTGTTGTATTCTTTGGTAATTCTACTTTTACACCAGCTGGAACTGGTAATTCAACTGGATGAGAATATCCAGCAGATACTACTAATGTATTACCTTGTAATTGAGCACGGTAACCAACACCGATAATATCTAATTGTTTTTTGAATCCTTCAGATACACCAACGATCATGTTGTTTAATAAAGCACGAGTTGTACCATGCATCATTTTCATAACCTTAGTATCGTTTGGACGCTTAACTACACATTCGCTACCTACTGTAGCAATTTCTAGCTCACTATTGAATTGAAAGCTTAACTCACCCTTAGGGCCTTTAACTGTAACTAAGTTACCAGCAGCAACTTCTACGCTAACGCCTGCAGGTAATGTGATAGCCTTATTACCAATACGAGACATTTAAAACACCTCCATATTTAATATATCTTTTTATAATTTTAATAATTTTTGTTTTAAGATTTTCAAAATCTTACCAAACGTAAGCTAAAACTTCTCCACCGATTTTTAACTTACGAGCTTCTTTATCTGTCATAATACCCTTTGAAGTAGAGATAATAGCAACACCTAAACCATTTAATACTTTTGGTAATTCTTCAGCAGATGTATAAACTGGAAGAGATGGTTTAGAAATTCTCTTTAAACCTCTAATTACTTTTTGGTTATTAGCAGTATATTTTAATGTAACAGTTGTAACGCTCTTTAAGTCAGAAGAAACTTGGAAGTCAGCAATATAACCTTCGTTCTTTAAAACAGTTAAGATAGCTGTTTTAGTTTTAGAAGATGGAACTTCTACTGTTTCATGACGCATAGCGCATGCATTGTTAATGCGGACTAACATATCCGCAATTGGATCTGTCATCATATAACTAATTCCTCCTTACTATTTTAGCTCAAATTACCAGCTTGATTTTTTAACGCCAGGAATTTGACCTTTATATGCTAATTCACGGAAACAAATACGACATAACTTGAATTTAGCAATTACAGCATGTGGACGACCACAACGTTCGCAACGAGTGTATTCACGTGAACTATATTTAGGTTTTCTATGATTTTTAACGATCATTGATGTTTTTGCCATAGTTTATTCCTCTCTTACTTTCTAAAAGGCATACCCATTAATTGTAATAAAGTACGACCTTCTTCATCTGTTTTAGCTGTAGTAACGATTACGATATCCATACCACGAACTTTTTTAACTTTGTCAAAATTAATTTCTGGGAAAATTAATTGTTCTTTAACACCTAATGTGTAATTACCACGACCATCGAATGCGTTAGCGTTGATACCATGGAAATCACGTACACGAGGTAAAGCAACTGAAACAAGCTTATCTAAGAATTGATACATTCTTTCGCCTCTTAAAGTTACTTTACAACCAATTGGCATACCTTCACGTAATTTGAAGTTAGCGATTGATTTTCTTGCTTTAGTAACTACTGGTTTTTGGCCGGTAATTAGTGTTAATTCTTCAACAGCGTCATCTAAAACTTTAACGTTAGCAACAGCATCACCAATACCCATATTGATAACGATTTTTTCAACTTTTGGAATTTGCATTGAAGATTTATATGCGAATTTGTTCGCTAATTCTGCTCTAACAGAATTTTCATACTTTTCTTGTAAACGATTCACTATTGTTTACCTCCTCTCCAATAGATTAGTCAAATTTATGATCAGATTTCTTAGATACTCTGATCTTTTTACCATTTTCGTCTCTAATAATACTTACACGAGTAGGTTTATTTTTAACTGGATCTAATAACATTACATTAGATGCATCGATTGGTGCTTCAACTTGAATAATACCACCATCTGGATTAGCTTGAGTTGGTTTTTGGTGTTTAGTTACTTTGTTAACACCTTCAACGATTACTCTATTAGTTTTTGGATAAACCTTTAAAACTTTACCAGTTGTAGGAACAACGTTTCCTTTTGCATCCTTTGTTAATCTATCTTTACCAGCGATAACAACTACTGTATCTCCTGTTTTAATTTGCATAAGTCTGCACCTCCTTATAATACTTCCGGTGCTAAAGATACGATTTTCATGTAATCTTTGTCACGTAATTCTCTAGCAACAGGTCCGAAAATACGAGTTCCACGAGGAGTTTTATCCTCACGGATAACAACAGCTGCATTTTCATCAAATTTGATGTATGAGCCATCGTTTCTTCTTAAACCAGCTTTTGTACGTACAATAACTGCTTTAACAATATCACCTTTTTTAACAGTTCCATTTGGAGCTGCTGATTTAACGCTACATACAACGATATCACCTACGTTAGCATATCTATGTAATGCGCCACCTAATACTTTAATAATTAATAATTCACGCGCGCCACTGTTATCAGCAACGGCTAATCTAGTTTCTTGTTGAACCATGATAGACCTCCTTTCAGGACCCTTATTAAATAGTTTCCTTAACTTTAACCACTTCAACTAAAATGTAGCATACAGTTTTAGATAGTGGTCTAGTTTCCATGAATCTAACAACATCTCCTACTTTTGCAGTGTTGTTTTCATCATGAACGTGAAACTTATGAGATTTCTTTACACGCTTTTTATAAAGCTTAGCTGTACCAAAAGTATCAACAGATACAACGATTGTTTTATCCATCTTATCAGAAACTACTGTTCCTGTAAAATATTTACGACTATTACGTTCCATGCTGTCTCCTCCTATTCTGCTCCATTGCTAGATTCTTCAGCTTTAACTACTTTTTTAGCTCTTGTTTTTTTCTTTGGAGCTTCTTCAGCTGCATAAGAGCCTTCAGTTAAGATAGTTTTCATTCTAGCAATATCTCTTTTAACTTCGTTCATACGAGCAGGTTTTTCTAAATTACCTAGAGCAGCTTGAAATTTTAAATTGAATAATTCTTCTTTTAACTCAGCTATTTTCTTTTCGATTTGAGCTTTGCTTAATTTACGAATATCTTGTGCTTTCATTATTGCTCTTCACCTACTTTTTTAACAATTTTAGTTGTACAAGGTAACTTGTGTGAAGCTAAACGTAAAGCTTCTCTTGCAACACTTTCAGGTACCCCTGCAACTTCAAATAAAATTAATCCTTCCTTAACTACTGCAACCCAAGTTTCTGGAGAACCTTTACCTGAACCCATACGTACTTCTAATGGTTTTTTAGTTTTAGCTAAGTGTGGGAATACTTTGATCCATACTTTACCTTGACGGTTCATATGACGTGTAATCGCGATACGGGCAGATTCGATTTGACGGTTTGTTAACCAACAACCTTCAGTAGCTACTAAACCAAATTCACCGAAATTGATTTCAGTACCACCTTTAGCTTTTCTATCACGATAGTACACTCTATGAGGACGACGGAATTTTACTCTTTTAGGCATTAACATAATTATTTACCTCCTTTAGAGCTTTCGTCTTTTGCAACTTTCTTAGGTGCTCTTGGTCTAGCAGGTTTTCTGTCTTCAACGCTTCTTACAGCTCTTTCGAAAACTTCACCCTTATAAATCCAAACTTTGATACCTAATTTACCATATGTAGTTGCTGCTTCTGCTACTGCATAATCAACATCTGCACGTAAAGTTTGTAAAGGTACTTGACCTTCATTGTAACCTTCGCTACGTGCCATTTCTGCACCGCCTAAACGACCAGAGATTAATGTTCTAGCACCTTTAGCACCAGCTTTTAAAGCTCTTTGAATTGCTACTTTTTGAACACGGCGGAATGATGCACGTGCTTCTAATTGTTCAGCAATTGATTTTGCTACTAATGTTGCATCTAATTCAGGTTTTTTGATTTCAACAACATTTAAAATAATTTCTTTTTTAGTCATGAAAGCTAATTCTTTAACTACTTTGTTTTTAGTTTCAGCTTCATGTCCGATAACCACACCAGGTTTACCAGTGTATAGTGTAATTTTAACACGATCCTTATTTGTTCCTTTTAAACGTTCGATAATTACACGTGAAATTGCTGCTCTCTTATAAACTTCGTTTAAATATTCACGAATTTTTAAGTCTTCTAATAATAAATCAGCAACATCGTTTTTAGATGCATACCATGCAGCATCCCAATCACGAATAATACCAACACGTAGACCAGTAGGACTAACTTTTTGACCCATGTGACTTTCCTCCTTACTTGCTTTCTCTTTCAGCTACGATAACTGTAATATGACAAGTTCTTTTTAAGATAACGTCTCCTCTACCTTTAGCACGAGGTAACATTCTCTTCATTCTTAAACCTTCATTTACGTAAGCTGTTTTAACATATAGATTACTTGAATCCATATTATAGTTGTGTTCTGCGTTTGCACAAGCAGAATTTAATACTTTAGAAACCGCTTCACAAGCTTGTTTATTTGTAAACTTTAAGATAGCCTTTGCTTCAGCTACATCCTTATTACGAATTAAATCTACAACAAGACGAGCTTTACGTGGAGTGATTCTAATAGTTTTTGCAGTTGCTCTTGCTTCCATATTATAATTTCTCCTTTTCGACTATTTTCTTTTTGATTTCTTATCATCAGCGTCATGTCCGTGGTAAGTTCTAGTTGGAGCGAATTCACCTAACTTGTGACCTACCATGTCTTCTGTAACGTATACAGGAACATGTTCACGACCGTTGTAAACTGCGATTGTATAACCAATAAACGCAGGGAAGATTGTTGATCTACGAGACCAAGTTTGAATTACTTTCTTTTCATTGTTGTCTTTTTGTGCTTCAACCTTTTTCATTAAGTGATCATCACAAAAAGGTCCTTTTTTAATTGAACGAGCCATAATCTTTTTCCCCCCTTATTATTTTCCGTTTCTTCTACGAACGATTAATTTTGTAGAAGCTTTCTTATTATTACGAGTTTTTAAACCAAGAGCTGGTTTACCCCAAGGAGTAACTGGACTAGGACGTCCGATTGGACATTTACCTTCACCACCACCGTGAGGGTGATCGTTAGGGTTCATAACTGAACCACGAACTGTAGGTCTAACACCTAAGTGACGTGACTTACCAGCTTTACCAATTCTTACTAACTCATGAGATTCGTTACCAACTTCACCGATTGTTGCTTTACAAGCAGCTAAGATCTTACGAACTTCACCACTTCCTAAACGTACTAATACGTATTTGTCAACACGTCCTAAGATTTGTGCAGACACACCAGCACTACGTGCAATTTGTCCACCTTTACCAGGATGTAATTCGATGTTATGGATTAAACTACCTACTGGAATTTGGTTGATGCATTTTGCGTTACCAACTTTGATATCTGCGTTTTCACCAGATAATAATACATCACCAACTTTTAAACCTTTAGGTGCTAAGATATATCTCTTTTCACCATCAGCATAGCAAACTAAAGCGATGTTTGCACTTCTGTTTGGATCGTATTCGATTGTTTTAACAGTTGCTGGAATACCATCTTTGTTTCTTTTGAAATCGATAATACGATATTTTTGTTTGTTACCGCCACCATGATGACGAACTGTAATTCTACCTGTATTGTTACGTCCACCTTTTTTAGATTTTGGAGCTAACAATGATTTTTCAGGAGTGTCAGTTGTAATTTCTTCGAATGTTAAAACTGACATGTTACGTCTACCGTTTGACGTAGGCTTATATTTTCTAACTGCCATGTTAATAATTCCTCCTATTAGATTTCGAAGGCGTCAATCTTGTTATCCGCAGCTAATTTAACGATTGCTTTCTTATATGCAGCTGTATAGCCTTCATATTTTCCAACTCTCTTACGCTTAGGTAAAACATTGATTGTATTTACGCTTTCTACCTTTACTTTAAAAATTTCTTCAACGGCATTTTTGATTTCTACTTTATTAGCGCTTTTAGCAACTTTAAAAGTATATTTATTGAAGTTTTCTTTTAATGCCATAGTCTTTTCTGTAATGATTGGACCTTGAATAATATCAAATGCTTTAGTCATATTAGTTCAATTCCTCCTCATAATATTTAATAGCGCCTTCAGTAACTACCATCTTATCATAACATAAGATTTCATATACGCTTGCGTTATTTACTGGTGTTAAGAATACACCTGGGATGTTTCTAGCTGATAAAACTGCTTCAGCTGTTAATTCTTCAGGAGAACAAACAACGATTGCTTTACCTTCAGCTTTAATATTTGCTAAGAAGCTTAAGAAGTTTTTAGTTTTTGCTTCTTCGAATTTCACTGTTTCAACAGCAATGAATTTTTCTTCTTGTACTTTGTAAGATAAAACTGATTTTAAACCTAATTGTTTTACCTTTCTGTTTAATTTGAATGCATAGCTTCTTGGAGTTGGACCAAATGCAACACCACCACCGCGCCATTGAGGTGCACGTGTAGAACCGATTCTAGCACGACCAGTTCCTTTTTGTCTCCATGGTTTTTTACCACCACCGCGAACTTCGCTACGGTTTTTAACATCATGAGTACCTTGTCTCATAGCTGCTCTTTGGCAATTAACTACATCATAGATAACTTGTTGATTAGGTTCAATACCGAAGATGTCATCACATAAATTAATATCTCTTACTTTTTCTCCAGATTGATTTAATAATGCTATAGTTGGCATAGTAAATCTCCTTTCTACAATTCTAATTAATTAGCTTTTACAGCTGACTTAATAACAACTAAACCTTTTTTAGGACCTGGTACGTTACCACGAACTAATAATAAGTTTCTTTCTGCATCAACAGCTGCAATAACTAAATTTTGTAATGTTACTGTTTCATGTCCCATATGACCAGGCATTCTCTTACCTTTCATATTTCCTTTGATTGCACCCATAGAACCAACGATACGGTGACATGCTGAAGTACCGTGACTCATTCTTAAACGGCGTGCGTTATAACGTTTGATTGTACCTGCAAAACCTTTACCTTTTGAAGTACCAGTTACATCTACTACTTCACCAGCAGCAAATATATCACATTTAATTTCTTGACCAACGTTGTAAGATAATAACTCATTTCCTTGTGCTTCTGAGAAACGGAATTCTCTTATGAAGCGCTTAGGAGCAGTGTTAGCCTTTGCAACATGGCCTAATTCAGGTTTGTTCGCTAAATTTTCTCTTTTGTCAACGAAACCAACTTGAACTGCTACATATCCATCATTTTCAACTGTCTTATGTTGTAATACAACGTTTGGAGTTGCATCAATGATAGTTACTGGAATTAAGTTTCCAGCTGCATCGAAAATTTGAGTCATGCCCAATTTTCTACCTAAGATTCCCTTAGCCATTGAAATTTTCCTCTTTTCTTTAAATATTTTTTAATTACTTTAATACGATATCGATACCTGAAGGTAAATCAATGTGCATTAAAGCGTCAATTGTTTGTGGAGTTGGATCCACAATTTCAATTAATCTCTTATGAGTTCTACGTTCGAATTGTTCACGTGAATCTTTGTTAACGTGAGGTGAACGTAAGATTGTGAAGATTTCCTTTTCAGTTGGAAGAGGAATTGGACCGTTAACTTGAGATCCTGTCTTCTTCACGCTATCAACAATTTTCTTTGCTGATAAGTCTAATAATCTGTGATCATAAGATTTTAAACGAATTCTGATTTTTGATTTTGCCATTTTTAAATTACTCCTTTCGCCTATAATCCTTGTATAGACTGGCTCCATGGGAAAACCTAACACGCTGCAATGACAACGGCTTTCTGCGTGTCAGCAACCTCCCACTTCACAGCTAATGTGTGCTCGATATACGAGCTTTTTAATTATATCAAAAACATTTTTCAATTGCAATCACTTTTTTAAACTTTTTTTATTTTTATTAAAAATAAATATTTATACACCACTAAAACAAAAATAAAAATGGCCAATTTATGCTAAAATTGACCATTAAAAATTTTATTTAATTATTATTTTGTTGTATTAAAGTATGGGATGCCTGTTTCATTGTTCCAAGACCAATCATTTTCGAAATCCCATTCACAAACTGACTCTAAATATAATTGAGAAAGTTTGAAATTACTACCTCTTTGTAAGTAAGTAGATTGTGACATAATTACGCCTTTGTAGTATTCTTGCCAAGAACCAGCGTTAGCTTTACCTAAAACTTCATCATAAATTGTAGTTGCTCTACCACAAATTGGATTTAAGTTCTTATGAGCATATGCTTGGTATTCCATTTCTTCATCTTCTTCTATTAATTTAGCTAATTCTTTAGCATCTAAAACTAAACGACCTTCTTTAGTGAAAATGAATACAACGTCTGAATAGTTATTACATAATGAATACATACCACTACCAGATTCAACACTACCGATGATACCAGCATTATAGTTACCTTTAGTTGTAATCGTACCTTTGTAGAAACAATTGTTAATATCTAAATAATACGCTGTTTTATCATTTTTAATACGACCTACAATACCACCATGACAACCACCTGAATCAGTTCCATCTTTGTCACCTAAATCAGCTAATACCACACAATAAGAAATATACGCTTCTAACACCTTAATGCCAGAGTCCATTTGAATATTACCTACAACACCACCAACATATTTATTACCGGCGTGTAAGATTTGATTTTCATCATTAACCAAAGTGACATGATCAACATAATTAATTCCACCAATCATTTGACCAACTAATGCACCAACACAAGTAGATGAATTAGATTTTGCATCACCTTCACCTATAACAGTAATATTTTCCATATTAATATGTGATAAGTAACCACCATTCATAGCACCAATTATACCAATCAACTTACCAGATGAATTTTGGTTAGTAATACGAATATCCTTAAAATTAACATTCATAACTGTCGCATTTTCTAATTTATAGAACATGTTTGATTGTTTTTGAATAGCACTCTTTACTGTTACGTTTGAAATTGTATGGCCATTACCATTAAAAGTCCCTTTAAATCCGCTAGGTTTAGAACAATCTTTCCATTCATAGTTACTAAAGTCTAAATCTTTCTTTAAGTTATAAATTGTTAATGGATCGCTACTAGTAACACCTTGAGCAAGATTATAAAATTCTTCATGTGTGTTTATAGCTACAGCCGAAATTTCTTTACTTCTAACTTCAGAAAAATTCTTCTTTGCATTATCAGATACTACATAATAAACAACATATCCGTTTTCTGATGAATTATCAGCAAAATAATCAAACGAAATATTGTCTGATGAAACATTGAAAACTTGGGCTTGTGTGTGGTTAATAACTTCTTCAGCAGTTGTCAATGTAACGCCTTTGTCAACTACTACAGCATAAACCTTACCAGATATATTTGTTAATGAACCAGATATATTAAAACCCTCTGAATTTAAAACAAACGAATGTTCTCCTCCAACGAAATCAATAGAGCATTCATCTTTACCAATCATAACAAAGTAAGTATATGAAGATTGAACACTTTGATCGCTTTTTAATGTAGCAGTAACAGTACATTTGAAAACCCCAGGAACAGCAGTATAAATATCTGCAACAGGGATGAAAGTACCATCTTTACTTTCTGCCCATTCATATTCTTCTTTTAAACTATATAAACTACTATTTAATGGGGAAATATTAGAAGCTGAAGAATCTGTAACAATTAAACTAGGTTTCAAGAAACTTTGATATCTAGAAATAATATAAGTATTATTTTCTTCAGGATTATATATTTCTCCCAAACTAGAACCTCTTTCCATAACTAACAATTCAAAAGATTTAGTTTTAGAAACTCCTCCACGTGTAATTGTACAAGTTAAAGTAACTTTAGTATTTTCACTAGGAGAATATACTTTAGCAGTAGAATATACAGCTGAAGATAAAGAGATTTTTTCTGACTTATCAATTTCTATGATATTTGTGTTAGAAGATTCCCAAACAACTTCACAGCCATTAACATAAACAGGTACCTCAAAATTTTGGAATACCGCTTCGGCGTTAGTGAATACCTCTACCGCATCATAAGCGTTTTGAACCAAAATTTCATTTTCTGTTTCTAAATTTGATAAATCTGATAAATTATAATGATTATATGAATCCCATGATGTTTTAGATAAATTAGCACCAATAGGGTTTCCATTTACAAATTTTAATAATTTTTCATCCTTTAATTTATATAAATCACCTAAGTTGACAGAACCATCAGCATTTCTAAATTTTTTGTGTAGTGTATGCATAACATCTTCTGTTGCATTAATAGCTGCAGTACTAACAAAAATATCCTTTGGCATATCATAAGCTTCTGTTAATTCAGGTAACGCATCACCAGAATAACTAGAGGCATCTTGATATTCTTTAACCGATACATAATTTTCTTTTTTATTTGTTCTATCATAAGATGGTTGGAAAATAGAATAAGATACACTTCCTCTAAAGTGATCTTCATTATAACTACTTTCGCCGATTTCTTTAAACTCTTCTTGATTGTCAACATAAGATAATAAGCCATAATAACTGTTATAACTATTCATATCTCTTGCTAAATCAAAATTGTTTGATTTATTATTATCTCCGCCATCAGTACCTCTATCAGATACTGTACCATCTTCATTTAAACCGATACAGTTGTTAACAGCAGTACAATTTTTCATTCTTATAAAACCAGGATTTGAATTATCAGAAAAACCATGTAATTTATTATTAAACGCTAAACAGTTTTCTAAAATAACATCACTTTCCATACTACTACCGCCTAATTTAAAACCGATACCATCACCATTAGTAGTATTATAAGTCATGTAAGTTCCTAAGCCATCACCTGTTGATGTCTCATAAGATTTTGCAAGATATCCATTTTCAAAAGATACGCAGTTATATAAAATTACTGTACCAATATTACCTGAATCTTCTTTACCATATAAATCCCAACCATCATCTGAATTACGATAAGCTATACAACCATCAAAAATATTTGCTTGACCAACAGTTAATTTGGCAGCAAAACCGTCAGCATTTTCACCTAAAGTTTCATCATCATAGTTATCATATGCTGTACAGTTTTTAATTAAATTATTACTTGGCCATGTATTAATATCAGTATCTGAACTAGCTGCACGACCTAATTGTAAACCAGAATCACGATTTCGATAGAATTGGCAACCATCAATAATGTTGTTTGAACCACTAATATACATACCATTATCACCGGCACCAGTAATACTAATATCATACCAACGCCAGAAGTCGCCTTGAATAACTACACCACGGTTTATACTATTAAATGTCATTTCGCTAAAGTCTAAAATTACTTCAGCTCCTTCAACAGCAGGTTTAACAGTGATTGGAGCTTTACTAGTACCATTAGCAAATAACATAAATCTATTAGAAGTTTTATAAACACCTTCTTCTAAAAGAATTGTCTGACCTGCAGTTGCATTAAGTAAGGCATTATTTATTGTTTTTGGAGATTCTTTTGAACCATCATTAGAGCTTTTTCCATCAACACTTACATAAATGATTTGTTCTTCCGCCTCAGCAGCTAAATTAAAACCAACAAATAGAGTTGCTGCACAAGATAAAACAGTTAAAGCTTTTAAAATTTTCTTTTTCATACCATTTTCCCTCCTTACGCAACCACTAAAATAAAGAATGTACTTACTGTAATAGTAACTGAACCATAAGTTTCAGTTAAAGTTACATATACAGGATATTGACCAGCTTTTGTAACATCTACACTTGTAGTATCAATCTCATATCCAGAACTAATTTGTTCAGAAATTTTTACTAATTCATTATCTTCATATTGGTTTTCTGTATAAATAGCAAAAATATTAGAAGGTTTAATAGAAGCTACATCTCCTCCGATTGTGAAATTAACAAACTCATCACAACTTAAACCAATTAAATGTTTTACTCCTAAGTATTCGTATTTATCGGCCTTAACCTTAACAATTATATTTGTAGATAAAACATCTGATCTTACACGACCTGTTATTTTTACAACGTAACTTCCCTCTTTACGATAATCAACCTTAGAATCATCAAAACTGAAATTTGTTAATGTTAATGCTGAAAACAAAGGTAAACCTGTACCAATATTATCAAATTCTTCAAAAATAAATTTAACAATATATCCTTCACCGGTAAATCTTTCTCCAAAATAAATGACATTTTCGTTTTCACTATACACTTTTAAAGCATATGGCGATTTTCTTTTTCCGTCGTCTAAATTTGTTTCAACATATTCATCTTTATTACCTTCTGTTGGAACAGTAGGTGTAACTGTTGGAACTTCTTCTGTTGGTGTTTTCTCAACAGTTGGTTTTTCTTCTGTTGGTGTTTTCTCAACAGTTTTGTCAGGTGTCTCTGTTGGCGTTTCTTTACAACCTGAAAAAGTTAAAACAAACGCAAATAAACACACCAATAAAAATAATTTATTTTTCATTTTTCCCCCTCCTTGAAAGCGCTATCAATATTATTGCTTTTATATTATAATATAAAGAATTTAAAATAGCAAGCAACCCATCATTTAAACAAAATAAAACGGCACACATTGTGCCGTTTTGACTCATTCCTTTACTTTTTGAAATAAATTTTTCAATTTTTCTATATATTCTTCAGTGTGATCTTCAGTAGATTCTTCTAAATGTAATATTCCATCATCAAATAAATATTCATCTTCGATAATACCTACACATGTACCATTTTTAATGCCGATAATTGCAGGAACACTTATTCTAGGAATAAATGTATCTTGAACTAAAGTTTCATTATTATAACCGATTTTCTCAATAAAATAATAGTAATTTAATTTAGTTTCTAAATCTCCACAATCTCTTAAGTCAACTTCTTCTTTAAAAATGTTTTCAAATCTAGGATCAAAATGATAAATAGATCTTATTTTATTTTTCTTTGCAACTCTATTTACTATATCGATTACTGCCTGACAATTTTCACACCAAGAACCACCCATAAAGATAATTCCTGTTTTAAATTTTTCAAGCATCTTCATAACCTTTTCATAAGTTACACTTTTATATATATGTATTTTACCCTTTAGGTTTCTATAATTTTCAAAACTCATAGTTTTTGCTCCTTATTTGTTATTTTTGTAATCTAAGTAATCTTTATAAAGATCGCTTCGGTTAATGTTGGCTTCTTTAGCTACGGTTTTAATTGCCTCATTTGGCTTATATCCCAAACTAATAAGCTCATCTATTCTAACAAAAGGATTTTCAACTTCCTTGTTTTCTTTATAACCTTCTACTATTAATACCATTTCACCTTTTAATGGTAATTCGTTTCTTATTTCTTCTAAACTTCCTCTAACATATTCTTCAAAATTTTTAGTAAGTTCCCTAGCTAAACAACCATTTCTATTACCTAAAACCTCAATCATATCAGTTAACGTTTCTTCTATTCTATGAGGTGCTTCATAAAAAATGATAGTATTATTAACGAATTTAATATCTTCTAATTCTTTTATTCTTTTGCTTTTTTTAGAATCTAAAAAACCATAAAAAGTATACGGCATAGGTGCAATACCGGATGAAATAAGCGCACTTATCCCAGCTGAAGCACCAGGAATAGTTGATACAGCTATCCCCTCTGCAATAACATCTTTTGCAATCTTAAATCCTGGGTCAGATATAACAGGCAAACCAGCATCAGAAATAATAGCAAGCTTTTTGCCAGACTTCAATTCATTAATAATTTGCTCACTTTTTAAATCTTGGTTGAATTCATGATAGCTTTCAAGTTTAGAATTTATGTTGTAATGCTTTAATAGAACACCAGAATTTCTAGTGTCCTCGGCATAAATTTTGTCTACTTCTTTTAATATTCTAACCGCTCTAAAAGTCATATCCTCTAAATTGCCAATAGGTGTAGCAACTAAATAAAGGATAGCCTTGTCTTCATCAAAACTTCTAATTCTCATTAGTTTTTAATGATACGTTTAGCCTTTTCTTTTAAATCGCGGTCAGCGTATACAACAGAGAATAATTCACGACGTTTTTCAGCTGAAATTCCAAATTTCTTTTGAATTTTTTCTAAGAATAATAATTCTGATGTGTTATATAAATCATCTTCCATTGAAATAACTACTAAATTTAAATAAACAACGTTTTTAACAACATTATTACATTTAGTAAAGAAATCAATAGTGTTTTCTACTGAATCAGTTAAACGGAAAGAATATTCATCCTTTACAGCATCTAATTCAGCAATCATTCTATTTAAAATAGTTTTTTCATATTGAGTTGGTTCACCATCAATATCTACCATATAGATAGCTAAATCTAAGAATTTTAACATTTCCTTTTTGTTTAATAAGTTTAATAACATAACAATCACTCCTTACTACAATTATATATACTTATTACTTCTTTTGTCCATAATCCATCTTCATTATAGACTATTAAAGGCGGCATTACAATAAGACCACCTAAAGAACCATCTTTAATTCCTTCTATTAAGATATGATTACAATCTCCACCTATCTTTGGATAAACAAATCTTAATCGTTTTGGTTCTATTTTGTATTTTTTAAATACTTCTAAAATTTCACCCAATCTATCCGGTCTATGAACCATAGCCAATCTACCTTTTGGATTAAGTAAAATACTAGCCTCTTTTACTATATCATCTAAAGTAGCTAATACCTCGTGTCTAGCAATCGCTTTTCTATCATTAGGATTAATATGGTTATCTCCTACCTTGAAAAACGGGGGATTACAAGTAACCACTTCAAATGAGTTTCTTCCTATAACAGAATGAATTCCTTTTAGATTACCTAAATGGAAATCTATTTTATCTTCTAATTTATTTTCTTTAATACTTTTTATTCCTAAATCATAGGATTCTTCTTGAACCTCTACACCAACAATTTTAGCATCAGTTCTCAAAGTTAAATATAAAGGAATTGGGGCGTTACCACTACATAAATCACAAATTTTTTTAACTCTTTTGTTTATCGTAACAAAATCAGCTAACAACATTGTATCAATTGAAACATTAAAAGCTTCTGTATCTTGATATATTTTTAGCAGTGGTCTACCTAAAAGTTCATTACAAACTATCGCCATCGTCATCAACAACCTTTTTCTTATCGATAGATCTAACAAACTCTACATCATCTAATTTTAAGTAACCAAACTTATTATCTTCTTCAATGTATTTAACTTTAAGGTTTCTGTTTAATACATCACAAGATAATACCTTGGCAGGACCTTCTTCTGTTTTGACAATATCTCCAATATCAGGAGCATATTTTCTTAATTCTTTATAAACTTCATTTTCATAATTTATACAACAAAGAAGTTTTCCACAGTTACCACTTATCTTAACAGGATTTAAAGATAAGTTTTGATTTTTAGCCATCTTTACAGAAACATTATCAAATTCTGTAATAAATGTTTTACAACAAACAACTAAACCACATGGTCCAATACCACCAAAAACCTTAGCACCATCTCTTGAACCTACTTGTCTAAGTTCAATTCTAGTATGATACACTTCAGCTAATTTCTTTACAAGTTCTCTAAAATCTACACGATTTTCAGATTCAAAATAAATAATTAATTTTGATTTATCCAATGTGTATTCTGCTTCTAATACCTTTATCGGTAATTCTAACTCTTTAGAAAACTTTTTAGTATCTTCAACAACCTTTGGTTCTTCTTGTTTGTTTTTAGCATAATTTTCTTTATCATGTTTAGTAGCAATTCTAACAACATCTTTTAATTCTGATGTTAAATCTTTGGCTTCTACCTCAAAAACATCACCAGAACAAACGCCTAATTCAGCACCCCTTATTGTATTAACTACTACTTCCATGCCATCTTTTAAATCTAAACCTGATGTTCCAAAGAAATATCTTTTTCCAACAGGCTTAAATCTTACCTTAATAGCCTTCAATCTATCACATCCTAAAATAAATTAGTTATCAATTCATGAAATATATTCTTAAATGATACATTATATTGTAATCTAGAATATAAATTTAAAATAAAAGAATATTTATTCTTTATCTCGCTTTGACCTTTTTTTGAATATAGTACTATTTTATCATATAAATTGGTTAAAATCAAATCGTCTTTGTCTTCTAATTTGAAAGAATCTTGATAAAAAACTATCAACCATTTTAAGAATAAATTCATTCTTTCGTTATTCAATTGTTCTACTTTATCCATATAAAATAAAATAGATTGTTTAGGATTTTTTATGTCTAAAAATCCGTAAAACATATCTTTAGCAAACAAATAATCATCTGTTTTGATATATTCTATCGCAGCTTCATAGTTATTAGTGATTAAACTTACTAATTCAGCGTCTATTATATCTATTCCACCATCAACTAACATCCTAATTAAAGCCTTTGTTTCGATAGAAGGGAAATGGACAAGTCCACATCTAGAAACAATTGTAGATACAACGTTAGCCAAATCGTTTGCGATAAATATACCTATTGTTGGTGTGTTATTTACAGGCTCTTCGATGAATTTTAATAAGCTGTTTTGAGCCGAAACAGAAGCCTTATCTATACCATCAACAATATATATTCTTGGTCCATCTACTAATGATGTTTTAGAAAACTCTTCTTGTAACTCTACTATTTGTTCTTTAGAAATAAGTTTTTTCGTTTCCAAAGTACCAATATAATCCACATTTAAGTGTTGGCCACTTAATATAGTTTTACAAGTTTCACATTCTAAACAACCGCCGTGTTCACAATAAAATAAACAGGCTAAAGCGTAGGCTAATTCTTTTTTACCCACACCTTCGTCGCCATAAAATAAATACGCGTGTGATAAACGATCATTTTGTTTACTTTGTTTTAATAGATTAAAAATATTCTTTTGATTTTCAATCATACTTTTAACATTCAAAATGATCACCTACCAATAAATTCTAATACTTTATTTACACACTCATTACAAACTTCTTCTAATTCTCTATTTCCATCAATTTTTACAACTCTATTAGGATACATTTCACAAACCTTTATATATCCATTATAAACATCTTCATGGAATTTTATACTTTCTAAATCTAATCTATCTGATTTATCTCTATTAGATAATCTTTTTAATGCCACTTCGGGTTTAACATCAATAAAAATTGTTAAATCTGGTAAATGGTCTAACGCAAAGTGATTTATTCTTAAAATAGCTTCCATACCTAAACCTCTTGCGTGACCTTGATAAGCCAATGATGAATCTAAAAATCTATCACAAATAACATTAGTTCCACTTTCAATAGTTGGAATAACTCTTTCTTTTAAATGTTGCATACGACTGGCTGCATATAATAAAGCCTCTGTTTCTTCTGTCATAGCTGTATTATTAACATCTAAAATAATACTTCTTATTTGTTCAGCAATATCTATACCACCAGGTTCTCTAGTAGAAATAAAAGGAATTCCCTTTTCTTCTAAAGTCTTGCAAACTGTATTAATAATTGTAGTTTTACCGCTACACTCTCCACCTTCAAAGGTAATAAATTTACCATTCATAAAAAACACCTACATTTCTATAGATATTATAAACTATTTTCATTAAATTTGATAGATTTTAATATAAAATATTAAGAAAAAAATTAAGACATCCCGTTTGAAAGGATGTCCATAACCGAAACATTAAATGTTAAAGCTATTAAATTCAAAACCTCTAAATTAAATGTTCCGTCTGTTTCAAGTCTGCGGATTTGGCGTTCGCTATAACCTAAAACATCGGCCATTTCAATTTGCGTTAAGTTATTCTTTAACCTAACATCTTTGATGCTTCTTGCGATTCCCTTAGAATCAATTGTCTTGTTCATACATATTTCCCCCTTATATAATATTTTTTTCAATATACTTTTTTAACTGTAGTTAAACTAAACTTTAGTCGACCCGACTATAAAAATCTGTTGATTGCGCCAAACCTTTTTGTTTTGGGGTCTTAAAATATTTATATGAACTTGACAAATATTGTTATAGAATACATTTTTTAGTTTTTCAACAAAAAAAAGAAAAAAACTTGGGAAAACCCAAGTTAAATCATTTATTTTATAGTTTCAGCTCTTTTTGTACTTCTAATTAACGCTGATAATTGACTGGCAGCACCAATGATAGAGAATAATGCTGTTAATCCAAAGTTAGATAAGAATGCTGATGAAAAATCAGGATCATCCATCATTGCTTTAAAAGCATCATTCATACCCATATCATATCCAGCTTCTAGCAAGATTCCTTTGGCAGCTAAAGCATGCAATAAATAAGCTGTTAATAACATTGACGCAATAGAAATTACTGATACAATAACTATCATCATTTTGTTAGGTTTACCACCAAACTTTTTATAGAATAATGCTCCTAAATATGAAGATAAGAAAGCACTAATAGCCGAAATAAAATTCATGAAGAATAATATTACATATGAAACAACACCAATTAAAGACCCTAATACAGCACCTAAAATCCCTTTTCCTAGATTATTGCTTGCAGCATTAAATTCTGCATTTTCTTCATTGATAATAGCATTAACATTTTCTACACATTTTTGATCTAATGTAATGTGTGCCCAGTTTAATCTATATTGTTTACTGTTTTCTATATCTATTACTTCTCCACATAACGGACAATATCCATATCCTAATACAGCATATTTAGATAAAACACCGAATATTTGTTCTAAAATATTATCCATTTTTTTCATTAATCCACCAACAGTTATATCATTCATACCTAACCAAAGACCATATGAATCACAATCAAATCTTAAATATTTAATTTTTAAATTTCTAATTTCGTTAAGTATTTCTCTTTTAACTTCTGTAGATGCATAAAATGCGATATGTAATTGAACAGGTACTAAATTATTTAATATTTCAACATATAAACTAACTTCATGTCCGTTCAATTTACCTTTACCGATATTACCGTTAGTTTCAAAACCTTTTCCCTCAAAATAAGTTTTAATTTTTTTATTCATTTTCTTTCCCCCTAAGATACATTGTATATTTATTATACATCTAACTATTCTTTAATGGAAGAAAAAAGTTTACTAACTAGTAGTAAACCTTTTCTAAATATAGTCCACATCCATCTAGAATGTATTTTGAATCAGCAGGGTTTTTTGATTCTAAAATTTCAGTTATTTTATTCTTAGTAAATCTACCTTTACCTATTTCAACAATGATTCCCATCATTCTTCTAATTTGATATTTTAAAAAACCATTACCAATAAAAATAAATTCTAATTTATCTCCATGATTAATTATATCTATAGAATAAATAGTTTTAATTGTTGGTTTTCTTTCATCTATTGAAGCTGATGCAAAGCCTTT
>JAEIGA010005102.1_pt1 | contig 20165 bp, 31 predicted proteins | sample 9270691 | NCBI WGS metagenome assembly JAEIGA01 (sample SAMN17057246, study PRJNA624740) | gut metagenome | biome: biome; isolation source: fecal sample | host: Bos grunniens | place: China: Xizang | collected 2019 | reverse complement strand
TATTTTATTTCAAAACCGTTTTTTATGAGATAGTTAATTAATTTTAAATCCTGATATTTTTGCAAAAACCAATTATTTTTCGATTCCACATAACCATATTTTATAAATAATTCTTTATATTCTTCTACCAAATTACCATAGATTTTAGAAGTTAAATTTTGAGTCTGTAAAATAGTTTTAATAACTTGTGCTTCTAAATCTGTATTTTTATATGCTTCAATAATATATCGAAGATTTGGAATACTAAACTGATGTAATTTTAAGATAAATAAATAATCATCCAAATCTAATACTTTTGTAGTGAAATATTTATCAGGTTGAAAAAATAAACGAAATAAATTCCATTCTGGAATATAATTAGATTCCAATACATTCTTAAAATTTATATATGGTGTACATACAGAACAATAAAATAATTTGTCACCATACCATTTATAGAGGTTAGGATTTTTCGATATATTTAACCAATCTTGAACTGAAAATGCGTCAAGATATTCTTCTAATAAATCTTTAGTAAGATTTATAGATTTTGCTAAACTTGTAATTATGAAAGATACATCATTAGCATCTTTAGATATAACAAAATTAATCATTTTCTTCATTTGTTCTGGATTAACTTTATTATTCTCAATTATTCCAGCAAATATACTATTCATAGTTTCATATAGATGATTATCCAAAACAATATTAATATATTTATCTATTTCAGATTCTGAAAGTTGACAATTATCAAGAAAATCACATATTAAACATCTTTTCTCATTAATTTTCAAACATATTATCGCACGTTCTAATATATCTAATTTATCATATATATTAGAAAACGGTTTGTTCTTCTTAAAGAATTTTTCCCATTTCACATCTGAAAATTTTACATAACTTGTACCTAAATAATTATTAATATTAGTTAACAATTGTGTATCAGTCATTTCTATTAATCCTTTTTGCATAATATTAGTTGTTTAATAATAAAAAAATAATCGTTTACATACCTATAACCATTTACAAGTTATATTTTTCACAAAAACATAAAATAAAATACACCCTCAATTTTAATCTAACACTGTTAATTTTCTAACTCGGATTTTACCATTATCATGTACTAATCTTCCAACATCTTCATAATTAACCTTAACCTTGATAATCAATTCCTTACAATATTCCTTTGCTTCTTTTTCAGTCCAAACACTTAATCCAAAACTATTTTCATCATCAGTGCAATCACAATGGGCTTCATAGGTTTCTCCTGGAAGATATTGATATTGGAAGTTATATTTACTATATCTGTCACTCCTAATTCCTTTATATGCTATAAAGTAATCATCATGACATTCATACAACCCTGACTCTACAACTTGTTGTTTAAGAAACTCTTTATTTTCATACAACCAAGACTTCTTAGAAACATATTCTAATACATCTCGAAATTCTCGAATAAATGATTCTGAGAGTTTTTGATATATTGAAATACTCCACCAATCAACCTTATCTTGAAATTCTCGAATAAATGATTCTGAGAGTTTTTGATATTTTGATATATAATACCAATTAAATATATCTTTAAATTCTCTTATAAAATCTTCAGAAAGGTTTTGAAATGCTGAAATATAAGACCAACTAACATCCTCTTTAAATTCTCTTATAAAATCTTCAGAGAGTTTTTGATTTTGTGAAATCTCGTACCAATCAACCTTATCTTTAAATTCTCTTATAAAATCCTCAGATAGTTTTTGCTTATCTGAAATATAATCCCAACGTATTTTATCTTGAAATTCTCTTATAAAATCCTCAGATAACTTTTGATATTGTGAAATACATTCCCAACCCACTTTATCTTTAAATTCTCTGATAAAGTCTTCTGAGAGTTTTTGCTTCTCTGAAATACGCCACCACTCTACTTCATCCTTAAATTCACGAATAAAATCTTCTGAGAGTGTCTGATTTTCTGAAATATACATCCAATACACTCTATTTTTAAACTCTCTAATAAAAGGTTCAGATAATTTTTGATTTACTGAAATACTACACCAATCAGCTTTATCTCGAAATTCTCTGATAAAATCTTCTGATAGTTTTTGATGTATTGGTATATAATACCAATCTACTTTATTTTGAAATTCTCTAATAAAATCCTCAGATAGTGTTTGATGCATTGAAATGTATAGCCAATTAACTTTATCCTTAAATTCTCTGATAAAATCTTCTGAGAGGTTTTGAAATGTTGAAATATAAGTCCAATTCACTTCATCTTTAAATTCTTTAATAAAGTCTTTGGATAGTTCTGTATGCCTCGAAATATAACTCCAATCAATCTTATCTAAATTTGTATAATTAGTATTTAGTTCTTTATTAAGATATTCTAATCGTTTTTGTTCTGTTTGCATAATTTTTTATGTTTTAATTTTGATTCTATTAAAGATTTAATCCATTCATTAATTTTAACATCATCACCGAAAATATCAAATGGTATTTCGATTTCCATAGCAAAATATTTATCATAATATTCTTGATGATAACGAAATACAGCTGTATCATTTGTACATTCGTATAAATCAACCTTTTCAAAAACAGAAGATTCATCCCATCTTAATATCTCAGTTTTATTTACGGTATCTGCGTCACGTAACAAGTTAAATATACGTTGTCCTTCTTTTTGAAATTTTTTTATAAGTTCAACTAACATTATGTAATCGCTAGTATTAAATCTCGTATTTTCCATCTTTACTTTGTTTTAATCTTTCAATATATTTATTTGTTTTTCAATTTATCAAATTCAATTGATTCTTCAACTTTACATATATTATCTACAACATCACCTTTATAAACAAAATCATTAGATACTACCATTAATTTTTGTGTTATAAAATCGGTATATAAATTGATTGTATGTCTAGATTTATGATATACATAACCTAAACTTATATCACGTTTACCATCATAATCATCATCATCAATTTCAGTACTATCAATTAAAAAATCGTAAACTTGTTTAAAACCAGCACCTTCTAATAAAGGTGCAATTTCTTTAATAATATAATTTCTATGAAATAATGATTTTGCTATATATTCATTTTTATATGAATTAATATTAGGTAATATATGTGTTAAAACATATTCTAAATTAGATAAATTCGGTTGTATTATCTTATTACATGCTAATACAAATTGGTTATCTAAAGTATTTAAATAATATTGAGAGTTATTATCAAATAATGTAATCCAATTCCATCTAAAACATAATTTTGTTTCAATATCAATCCTCTCAACTATTGCATTATCTAACATCTTATCTATATTTAACTTACCATCTTCAATAACTGTTATTAATGAATCACAAGTTAAAAATAATACTTCTTCATTCTGATTAACTAAACAAATATTGTCAAACGATTCTTCTTCATTAATATCTTCTTCATTAAATTCAAAAAAAGATGTATAACCATCAAAGTCTTTTAATACTTTATATTTAAGTGGTTCTTTTGTTATAGTATAACCAAATTTCGTTAAATAATTTATATATTCTGCAGCTGTTTCCATATGTTATAATTTTAATCTAATACTGTTAATTTACGAACTCTAATTTTTCCATTATCATGTACTAATCTACCAACATCTTCATAGTTAACTTTAACCTTGATAATCAATTCATCACAATAGTCATGTATTTCTTCTTCAGTCCAAACACTTAACCCAAAACTATTCTCAGTATCAGTACAGTCACAATGGGCTTCATAAGTCTCACCTTTCAAGTATTGATATTGGAAATTAAAGTGACTATATCTATCACTCCTAATACCTTTATAAGCAATAAAATAGTCATCATAACATTCGTATAAGCCTGACTCTATAACTTGTTGTTTCAGAAATTCTTTATCTTTATACAGCCATGATTTTTCTTCAATATCTCCTAATTTATTTTGAAATTTGTTCACAAAATTTTCTGATAGTTTTTGATGCATTGGTATATAATACCAACCAACTTCATCTTGAAATTCTTTAATAAAATTTTCTGATAGTTTTTGATATTTTGATATATTCCACCAATCAACTCTATCCTGAAATTCTCTTATAAAATCTTCGGAAAGTTTTTGATATACAGAAATATAATTCCAATCAAATTTATTAGCAAATTCTCTTATAAAATTTTCTGATAATTTTTGATATATTGAAATATACCACCAGTCTACTTTATCCTTGAACTCTCTTATAAAGTCTTCAGATAGTTTTTGTCGTATTGAAATATAATACCAATTTACTTTATCTTTAAATTCTTTAATAAAAGATTCTGAGAGTTTTTGATGTGATGAAATCCAATCCCAATCTATTTTGTCTTGAAATTCTCGGATAAAAGATTCGGAAAGTGTTTGATTTTCTGAAATATAAACCCAATCAATTTTATCAGCAAATTCTCTAATAAAATCTTCGGAAAGTGTTTGATATTCTCCAATCCAATTCCAATAAACTCTATCTTGAAATTCTCTAATAAAATCCTCTGAAAGTTTTTGGTCTCTTGAAATACCATTCCAATTAACTTCATTTTGAAATTCTCTAATGAAATCTTCGGAAAGTATTTGATATACTGAAATCAAATCCCAATCAACTTTATCTTGAAATTCTCTTATGAAATTTTCTGAGAGTTTTTGTTCTCTTGATATATACCACCAATCTACTTTATCCTTAAATTCTCTGATAAAATCTTCTGAGAGTTTTTGATACTGTGAAATACAATCCCAATGAACTTTATTCTTAAATTCTTTGATAAAATCTTCAGATAGATTTTGACAACCTGATGTATTACGCCAATTAATTTCATCTTTAAATTCTCTGATAAAGTTTTCAGGTAGATTTGTACACCATGAAATGAAATCCCAATTTACTTTATCTAATGAAGTATAATTTTTTTTACATTCTTTATTTAGATATTCTAATCTTTCTTGTTCTGTTCGCATAATATTAATTATTTATAATTCAATAATATCTTTCACTTCAACTAATGGGCATTTTTTTCTTGGTTTAATTGGTTGATTCCACTTACCTGAATATTCTAATTCATGTTTAGTAATACCACACATATATGCTGGATTAATCATTGAACCACAATCAATTTTAAATGGACATTTACTACATTTTTCAGGTTTATTTTTTAACTTAGTTTTAACTATAATCATTTTAATTAATTTAATATTATTTTTCAATCAATTTTATTAAAAAACCAACACCTTTCTCACATTTAATTTCATCAACTATTAGAGAAGTTGAATTTCTATAATGTTTACTGTAATCTAAAGGTTGATTAATATATATCATTGGTCCACCTGATGGGTCAATAAATTCAAAACCAGACTTGTCATCTGTATAACAACATCTTACAGAATCAAATTGAGTTTGTAATTTATAATATCCTTGATATTCACCATCTTTAATTTTAACCAAACTATTTATAGAACTATCATGAGTGTTTAGTCTAATTTCATCTAATTCTAAAAGATTTTTCATATATTAATTTCTTTTTGATTATTAAAATTAATTATTTTCTTATATAATTTAAAATAAAATCTGAGAGTGTGATAATCTTTTAATTCAAATTCATTAAATGTTAATATATCTGTATGAAATCTTACATCTGCTAAGAATATAAGTCTCATATAATGAGATATTTCATCAACTTCAAACATTGAACAATCATCACCAATTCTAAGTACTTTAGAATATCTCAACATAAAATCTTTTTCATCCCAAGAGAATAAACTATCAAACTCTTCTTCATTAAAAATTTCATCTTTAATTGCTGAATGCAAAAGAGCATATGTTTTCATTTTATAAACATCTATATAATCGAAATTAATACATGTAATTTCTTGACCTTTAGATGTATGATTATAATAGATTTTATCTAGTATTTTTTCTAAGCTAGTAAAATGATGAAAGAATTTAATTCCTATTCTATCAATCGTATTTTTATAACGTTCTTCAACTATTTCACGAACAGTTTCGTATCTTTTTAAATTTTCTGTGTTAATATTATTTTGTACCATAATTTAAATTAATTTTAATTTTCTAAATCATTGAAATATAAAAGTGTTGGATTATTTTTATGTACATCAGGGTCTAAAACACCTAATTTTCGACATGTATCGTTAAAAAGTTTTAAATTAAACGGTTTAGTTAGCAAATGATAACCATGTTTAGTTGGAACAATTGATATAATTTTATTATTATTGTCTAATGGTTGACAGTCAAAATTAATTATATTTTTAATTTGTTCTATATAATTATTATCGTGTCTATCAGTATCCACAATCCATATAGGTGTTTTCGATTTTAATTGCCCTGCAGCACTATCAACTATAGAATATGGTTTTTTATAATCATCTTTCACTACACGGTCAGTAACAATAGATAATATTAATTTAGTTAAATCTTTATAAGATTTTGGTGATAAATTGATATAAGCTCTCGCTCCAGTATTATCACATGTTTCTTTAATAAACGCCTCTTGTTCTAAAAATTTTTCTTTAGAATCAAAGAAAAATGATTTTAAAACTGTATAATTATTTTTTACTTTATTTGGAAAATCTTTTTTTTCTTATTCTTAACTGTCCAAAATAAAAAATAGATTTATTTTCTTCATCAAATGTTAATAAATCACCTAAAAGTTTAAAATTATCTACTATCATTTTATTAATAATTTAGTTCATTCAATTAATTACATATGTATAACCATTTCCACGTTAGATTTTTCACAATAATAACTACAAACCTAACAATTTTAATATCCAAACATAAAATGCTGTCCAAAAACTCTTATAATAACACGTTTCTCCGATTTGATAATTATTCTTATAATGAACTACTTTCCAATGATGTATATATATTTTTCTACCATCAGAAAAATAATCTGGTAATGATAATCGTTCTATTTTATATTTCATGTACTATAACTATATATCTTTTAATTCTGAATTAATTATTTTATATTATTAATATTATTTTAATCTATTACATTTGTTTCTTGATATTTCAAAAATTGTTCTTTTGTGTAACCATTCTCGATGAATATTAATTCTTGAACATATTCAAGTGCTTCTTGGAATATTTCATCCACAGTATATGGACATTGCCCATTCTCATCTATAATATCACGAGAATATAAAATATCTTCAATTTGATGTCTACTTAAATTTAATTTTTCTATAAAACTTATATCCATAAAATTAATTTATTCTTTCCAAAAATTATAAAAATCAGGACAACAGTCAGGTTTACCAAGTAATAGTTTAGTTTCAAAATTATATGGAAGAAATGAACCTATACTTACATTTCCTGCATTTAAAATAGCTCTTTTTCGTGTTTTGTTATAATATAAAAGGGTTCCCATGCACCATTCGTTCACATCATGTGTATTTAAATAATTAAGCCACCAAAGTACTTGTTCTCCACCTTTAACAAAATTTATTGTATCTAATTTTTCAATAACTTGATAATCATCTAAATCATCAAATTTAATACATTGATAATCTAAATCAATTGATTTTAAATGAATTACAACAATAAATTGATGTTCGTTATTAATATCTATAATTTTATAGACTAATGAATTATTCTTTTTATTTTCTATATAATTATTAACTTTAAAGTCCATTTTTTTCCATTAATTTATTCTTTATAAAACATTAAAAAATATACATTATATTGATTGGTAGGCAACAACATGTAACCAGATTCACTATAACTATTATAACTTATAGCATAGTTTGAGTCATCTATCCATTTAGCTGTACTAACATCATCATTATAAACATATTTTAATAGGATTCTATTATCTTTATCCAGGATTTTTGTTACATTAATATATCCCAAAAACATTCTTTGTGATGTGTTATTAACATCTTCTATTATATATGATATATCACCTATTGCTTTCTCAGCTAAATAATTAATAAATTCTTTATTAAAGATTTTTTCGTTATCAATCCATTCATCTTGACTATCATTATTCTCTACTTCTTGAATTAATTTAATAGTTTCTGTTATTATGAATAAATTTAAATTATTATTCAATTTATTTATTTTCTGTTGTATTTTATCTCTATATTTTGTTGTTTCCTGTATTGATGTTTGAAGCATTGTTATAACGTATCTCTTCGCTTCATCATTTGTGGTAAACACATGGAAAGAGTCACTATGTGTTATATGGTTACGTGGTTGTCCATATATTGGGGAAGCCATAATTGATGTTTTATCCTCGTTGTATTTTCTAAAGGAAAACTGAAATTTAACATCTCCTAAACTAAACTCAACAACAGGTACTATTTCTACACTTAACAATTTATGTGTATCATCATCATAAGTTTCATCTTGGTAAGTTCTTGTCCTATCTACCACAACTTCATCAATAACATAAACATCTTCTACGTTTTGATGTACCATATAAAGGGTATCACCGTTTTTTATATTTTTAAGTTTCTTTTCATTTATTGTTACCATAATTATTTATTTTCCATTTTATTCTTGTTTAATTACTTGAAAACTATTAATTTCTTTTTCTAAAAAATCTATTTTTTGTTGAGCTTTTTGCATAATGAAATCACCTATTTCATTTAATTCTTTTTGATTGAAATTATTAAAAACCACTGAGTCAAACTCCATACCATTTTTCAACCAAAAATCAGTATATAAAACAATTTTATCTAGATTACCAATCTTTTTACAACTTTGATATTCATCCAATTCTTTTTCCAAATGTTTTATCATTAATCGACATTTGGATATATAATCCACAATAGTATTTGTATCTAAATGTTGCGGACATATTAATTCTTTACTTTCTAATTTATCTAAACTTGCTTTCTTTTTCTTCTTAAAATATTGTAATATATTCATGTTTTATTTATTAAATTATTTATTTATCAATATTATTAATTAAATCATCTATAGCAATGAATAGAAATTTTATAGTATTATATTTGACATTTTTAATAACATCACCACTCCAATAAATTTGAGTTTTTTCTGTATCAAAATCAGTGAAATAAATACCTATTGGATTGTCATTATCTTCGATTCTATCAAAAGTAAGTGTGTTTTCTATTGAGTTTATCGTTATAGTTATTTCAATAAAATTATATTGTCCTTCACTATCATAAAATTCTTTATAAACATTAAACGAATATATATCACCACTCGTGAATCTTTCTATATCGTAACAATATTTATTAATTTCTTTGTCAATATCAAATAACTCTTTAATTTCATTATCATTTATTTTCATAGTTGAAAATTATTAAACGTTCCACCTGTTTTTTGGAATTTATTATTAACTACATTTTGTAATTCTTCTTCCGATAAGAATAGATATTCTACTGGAAAAGTTTCTACGAATTCTTCTATTTCACCATCAGCATTAACTCTATTACCATAACCATAAACCTTATCATCTAGCATTCGAAAAAATACAAGATTATTATAAGCTATATTGATATGTGATAATATGTCACAGATTTTTATACATTTATCTAGAAACTCGTCAAAAAAATCTTTTCTTCCCATAAAAGTCTATATTTATTATAATTTGGATTAATCATCCAACGGATTAGAATTATCATTAATATGTCCATCAATATTATTGATATATTCATTACCAACAATTACACTCATATTAAAATTACCATAATATGTATCATTGAATTGAAAATTAATATATTCAGATTTAAATAATTCCTTAATGAGTCGTTTTAAATATTTTTCATTATTTGTTTTCCATAGTTGATATTGTTTGTCATCTTCACTTTTTTTAAGTTTTTCTATTTCTTTAGTATGTTTTGTTTTTGTTTCAGTTAATTCTTTTTTGAGTTGTTTGTTTGCATTTTCTAACTCAGTTATTCGGTTTTCTAAATCTTTTTTTAACATAATTAATTATTTTATTCTTTACATTTTCAGACTATAATAACAATCTTGGCACAACCACATTTCTTCAAACGGTATATATTCAGCATGTTCTGCACCACAAAAACGACAATAACCTGGCGTATTTTTACGTTCTTCAAGTTCTTGTTCTTGTCTTTCTTTTTCTTCCTGTATTTTACGTTCTTCTTCTAAAATATTTTTTTTCTCTTCATCAGAATAATCATATGCACGACTTACTTTAAAAGGTTGATTTAAATATAATTCAGGAAGTTTTGGATTTTCTTTAAACACCCAATTATTATCAAATTGATATTCCATTTCTGGAAAAATATAATTCAAATCCCTTAACCATATAGTGAATATAAGTAATTGAGATTCATCTTTAACTTTCCAATATTTATAAGTTGCAGGTGTTCCATCAAATCGGTGTTTATCCGAATGTGCCCAAGTTAAACGATGTTTAGTATTTGATTTAACTGTTCTTTCTTTTAAAATTGGTTTATCTTCACCAAAGTATAAAACTAAATCTAAATTTTCAGTAAAACATAACCACGGGTCTATATCTTTCACTATATATTTTTCTTTTATATTTGATGGTATTTTAAAAAATTCCATTAATTGTTTAGACGTTGTTTTATTATCTTGTAAATATTTATAATCAGATTGTGCATGTACAAAACACATTAATGGTAATATTTGACGCAGATAACCATCTCGTTGAATAGTTGAACCATAGTGATGACCTATTGTATACATTTCTCTCTTGTTTTCACACCAACCATTTCGATGTAAAATAAAACAACAACTGGTATTATTTTCGTTTATTTTGTCGAATACAATTTCCATTCTTTAACTCTTTAATTAATAAATCATTATTATTTTTATAATATTTATCATTCAATTTCTGAGATGATAAAATATTAATTAATATATTATATATTGATATTATCTCTAGTATTACCAGTAACGGAAGTATTCCAACACAAAACAAAGCCATACTACCAATAAACACTGAAAAAAATACAATACTACAAATATATAATCCAAGAACAATACTCAGTAAAATAATATATTTATTTTTCATTTTCTTTTTTTTTTAATCTAATACTGTTAATTTACGAACTCGGATTTTTCCATTACGATGTACTAACCTACCAACATCTTCATAATTAACTTTAACCTTAATAATTAATTCATTACAATAGTTCTTTGCTTCTTCTTCTGTCCAAACAGATAATCCAAAACCATTTTCATCATCAGTGCAATCACAACAACTTTCATAAGTCTCGCCTTTCAGGTATTGATATTGAAAGTTATATTTACTATATCTGTCACTCCTAATTCCTTTATAACCTATAAAGTAATCATTATAACACTCATATAATCCCGATGTTATAACCTGGTTTTTTAAAAATTCTTTATCATTATAAAGCCAAGATTTATTATAAACATCACCCAACTTATCTTTAAATTCTCTTCTGAAATCCTTAGATAATTTTTGATATTCTGAAATCCAATCCCAATCTACTCTATTTTTAAACTCTCTGATAAAAGGTTCAGATAATTTTTGATATTTTGAAATATAATCCCAATCGACTTTAACTTGAAATAGTCGAATAAAATTTTCTGAAAGTTTTTGATATTTGGAAATTGCAAACCAATCTAAGTTTTTATAAAATTCTCTAATAAAAGATTCTGATAGTTTTTGATATGTTGAAATACACCACCAATTAACCCTATCTTGAAATTCCCTAATAAAATCTTCTGAGAGTTCTTGAGAGATTGAAATATTACACCATGTAATATCATCTTGAAATTCTCTAATAAAATCCTCAGATAGTTTTTGATTTGCTGAAATATAACACCAATTCATTTTATCAACAAATTCTCTTATGAAATCTTCAGATAATTTTTGCTTACATGTAATATTTACCCAATCAACTTTATCAGCAAACTCTCTTATAAAATTTTCAGATAGTTTTTGTTTAACTGATATACGTTCCCAATCAACTTCATCTTGAAATTCTCTAATAAAATTTTCAGATAGTTTTTGTTTAACTGAAATCCAATCCCAATCAACTTCATCTAATGAAGCATAATTAGTATTTAATTCCTTATTTAAATAATCTAGTTTTTCTTGTTCTGTTTGCATACGTTATACTTTAAATAATTTTTACATATCTATAATCATTTATACTTTATTTTTTTCACAAAAAACATAAAAACAAGTACAATTAATTTTATTCAACTATATATAAAAAAAACACTATAGTTTTTGAAATTTTTCTTATTTTATAACATCAAACTCTATTGGTTTAAAATCATTAGCATCAACACCAACATCAAATTGATTAGAGTGTAATGGTAAATCCTGGTCCATCATACTTTTATCTCTTCTTTCTCCTGAATGTATATGACCAAACAAGTGATAACATCTTTTATTCTCTCTATGTGGCCAGGTCATCATAGGAAAATGTGACAACCATAGTTCATAAATCGTTTCATCATTTTCTTTATCTAAAAACAAACAAATAATATCACTGCATATCTTTACACGTCCTTCTTCTAACCTATGATAACCTTTAAAATCATCGTGGTTTCCAGGTATTATGTAAATATTTTTACATACTACTTGGGTAAAGAATTTTTTAATATTGTGTGAATCATTAAACCAAAATATATCACCCAACATAAATAAGTAATCATTTTCAGCAACAGTACTATTTATATTATCCAAAATTACTTGGTTCATTTCTTTCTCATCTACAAACGGTCTATTACAAAATCCAATTACATTTCTATGACCTAAATGTAAATCACTTGTGAAAAATATTTTTTGTCCTTCTTTGAGGGTTATATGTAGTTTTTCCATATTTATTTTAGTTGCTTAATTTATTATTTTATTCAAAATCATCATCATCATCATCATCATCATCATCACACCAAACATCTTCAAACTCGTCTTCTACGTCTTCAATAAACGTAACTTTTACACCAATAATATTTTTATTTTCATCTTGATATAAAGTAACTGGATAATTACCATCACCAAACCCAGAATGGCTACAACATCCATTATTATCAAAAGTTATTGCTTTATTATCACCTAATTGATTAATAATGATTTTATTATAATATTTATCTTCTATTTCTTCGGTTTCATGTGTACGTTTATAATAATCAGAATCCGATATTGACATAGTTCCACTATCTACACCAACTTTAATATCATCAGAAGAATTAATTTGTAAATCACAAAGAGTTGCGGTTTGATTTATATCTTCATGTAAAACAATAAGTTCACTTACACGCCCACTACAAAAATTATTAGATTCTGCTAACTGTTTAATATAAACATTATATTTACCATTTAACGCTGTTGTTCTATATCCTGATTTACTATTATATGCATAACAAAAATCCGATATAGTTAATTCATTTGAAGTTACATTAAAACTACCAATATGTTTTAATTCTCTTATATTAATTATTTCTATCATTTTGATTTATTTATTGTTTGAATGTCATTTAATTCATCGATTAAATTATCTAATAGAGTGATTCTATTTTCTATTATTTCTCTTTCTCTATTTAATTCTTTTTTCATTTTTTGATATTCATTTCTTCTATCTTTGATAAATGAATTAGCATATTTTAAAACTTCCGATTTAGTTATGTAAACTAATTCAATACTTCTTTTAATATTGTTTTGCAAAATAACAATAATTTCACCATCAGGTAAACTAACTATCTCACTAATAATATTATTTTCAATTCTACCATTAGCATAATCCAGATAAAAAACTTTATCACCAACTTTCAAATTTTGTTCCATAATATATTTTAATTATTCTAATCTAATACAGTTAATTTACGAACTCTAATTTTACCGTTATCATACGATAAACTACCAACATCTTCATAATTAACCTTAACTCGTACAACTAAATCAGAGTAATATTCTTTTACTTTTTCTTCTGTCCAAACAGATAATCCAAAACTCTTTTCATCTTCAGTACAATCACAATAGGCTTCATAAGTCTCGCCTTTCAGGTATTGATATTGAAAATTAAAGTAGCTATATCTGTCACTCTTAATTCCTTTATATCCTATAAAGTAATCATCATAACATTCGTATAATCCCGATGTTATAACCTGGTCTTTTAAAAATTCTTTATCCTTATACAGCCATGATTTTTCTTTAACATCTCCTAATTTATGTTGAAATTCTCTTATGAAATCTTCAGATAACTTTTGATATTGTGAAATCCTTTCCCAATCTACATCATCCTTAAATTCTCTGATAAAGTCTTCTGATAGTTTTTGATATTTTGATATATAATACCAATCTACTTTATCTTTAAACTCCCTTATAAAAGATTCAGAGAGTTTTTGATGAACTGATATAAACCACCAATCTACTTTATCTGCAAATTCTTGTATAAATGATTCTGATAATTTTTGATAATATGAAATAATCGACCAATTAACTTCATCTTTAAATTCTCTAATAAAATCCTCTGAAAGTTTTTGTTTATATGAAATAATCGGCCAATTAACTTTATCCTTAAATTCTCTAATAAAATCCTCTGAAAGTTTTTGATATTTTGATATATTCCACCAATTAACTTTATATAAACTTCTATACTTAGTACCACATTCTTTATTGATGTATCTTAATTTTTTTCGTTCTGTTCGTATATATTCAATTTTAAATAATCTTTTACATACATGTAACCATTTATAAATCATATTTTTCACATTTAAATCTATAATTAAAATTCATATTGACATATTCTTCATCGTTAATCATTGTTCTATAATAGAAACTTACTTGTTAAAATAATGTTAGTTGTTTTGAAGTTTTGTTAATTCGTTCTTTAGCGATATTGAAGTAATTTTCATCAAGTTCGGCACCAATAAAATTACGATTAGTATTAACACAAGCGATTCCTGTACTACCTACACCCATAAAAGGGTCCATAATGATATCATTTTCTTTAGATGAGTTTTCTATTAATATTTCCATTAATTTTACAGGTTTTTCAGTATCATGAATATTCTTACCATCTTTATTTTTTGTTTTTTTGTTAGGTACATCAATAATATCACTTGTACCACAATTATTTATTTTAACACCTTTACCTTTTCGGAAAAATAAAATATATTCAAATTGGGACATGTAAAACTGTCCCATTATCTTATTACCTTTATTCCAAACTAAAGATTTAATAAAATGAAATCCATTAGAGGTAAAAGTATTTAACATTTCTATTAAATTGACGTGATTAGTCATTACATAACAATGACTACCGTCTTTTAGAACTCTATAAAATTCTGGTGCATATTGAGAACAATTAATATTATTATATTTGAATACTTTACCTTTTTTATTAACATCCTTTTGAAACATCCCACCTGCATTTCCTGCATTTCCACGTGAAGTGACAGGATAAGGAGGGTCAGTTACTATTAAATCAATACTATTATCATTGATTTGTTTTAATTTATCTAAGCAATTTCCTAAATATAAATCCATTTTTTTTTTAATTTAAATATTAATATTATTAATTCATTTCAGATTGAGGTGATGGTGGTGTTATCCAATTATTATCTATATTTACAATTTGTCCTTTACCAATGGATATGTTATATAATTCAATAACAGGACAAGTTGTTTTATGTTCACAATTTTTATAATTGCCATCATCACACATATCACAAATTTTATTGAGAATGTACGTATTATAATCAGTATTTTTCATAATTAATCCATTTCAGGTTTTACAGATGGTGGTGTTGACCAATCATCATGTTTTATTACTGTTTTAATTTTATTTTTAGCAAGAACAACTAAACTCCAAACTGGACAATTTTCACACTTTGCTTGCCATAAAAATGGTTTTTGATTTTCACATTTACTACAAATTTCATTATGTAGTTTATTTATTTTATTTTCCATAACACTATAACGATAAAATATAAAATTTATGAAGTGTTTTTTTTTTTAATTTAACAAATCAATTATTTTAGAATGAATCTCTTTCAATAATTGAAATAATTTTATATCTGATAAGTTAAATAACTTATTAAGCTGTTTAATTATTAAACTGACAATTATCAGACAACCAAATGCACATAAAATATCTAACCAAACAGGTAATATTATAATAAAACAAATTATTATAATAATATTTTGAAATATTTTTTTCATGACTTTTATAATTAAAATTAATTATTGTTCAATAAAACTTAAAATTTCAGCGTGAGCTTCATTATCATTTAATTATTAAAGATTATAATCTTCATAGAATTGTATTTGTTCATTACTATACCTTGCTTTATCTTGAAATGATATTTCTCCAATTACTGTAATTGATTCAGGAGGTATAACTTCTTGAGTAAAATAACCTAATTCAAAACGAGGGTCACCAAAAAATTCTACATTGTCAGGTACTTTATTAAGATTCACTCTTAATAAAACATACTTACCATTGTTGAGTGATTTATTTTTATTAAATAAAATCCATGCGAATTTAGCTGCATATTGTGGTGTAATTTGACTTTTTAGTAAATGGACTTTAGGTGGGTATGAAAACACATCATTATTATTCCTTAATTCAATACCGTTATCTAATATTGATTGAAGATTTTTATATGGAGTCCAATGATATAAATATTTATTTCGTCTTGCTATTTTCGTTACAGATTTTTGATGGATAGGGTCAAAATCCATGATACGTAATTTTACACCACGTACAATTTTTGGTTGAGAAATTAATGCTTTAGACCATCCATAATTTAACATAATATTTTCAATTACTTGTACATTTTTTTCTATATCAGCAAAAAGTAAAACAACTCTAACTTTATTAGCAATAATTCGTGTTTTAATTTGCCATTGTTTAAAACCAATTTTTTGTAAATTCTTTCTTAATTCTTTAATTGATAAAGTTTTAGTTGAATCTTCTTTAATAAGAAGTTCCCCTTCACCATTTAATGGTGAATCATAACCTTGACCATCAATAAATACTCTTAAATCAGTATTTAACGATAATAAATCATTTTTAGATAGAGATTGAATATTAAAAAAATCTTCCACTCTAAAAGAGTTTTCATTATCTTTTGGTAAAACACTTGATAAAACTTCTTTAATTATATTATTTAACTGATTCTCTGTTATAATAATCTTATTGTTTCGCATTCTGTTTTTATTTATTAATTATTATTCAATAAAACTTAAAATTTCAGCGTGAGCTTCATTATCGTTTAATTCAAAAGCGTCAATTATTTCCCAAACATTACGTTGAAATGTACCATAGTCATTAGTCATTTCTTTAGTAACAGGAATAACAAAACGACCATATTTCCAACCATCTATAATAGTATCCCAATCATTATTAGTTTTATCTAAAACTAATTTTATTTGTTCATCAGTATTTAAATTTATTAATTCTTTATGTGTTAAATATGTTTGAGCATATTGTTGTTTAGAATTTCTTACACAATCATTTTGACGATATAATAACCAAGCAAAAGCATCATTACTATTCGGAACATTCCAAGCTTTACAATCAAATTCATATAATGGTTGTTCTTTAACAAAATTAGATATTGTTAAAATATCTAAATGATTTCGTTGTAATCCCCATTCTAACATTCTAGAACCATTCATTAATTGATTAAATTTAGCTGTTGCAATACTAGCACATATAGATTGAAGTTTGCAAAGTCTATAATCAAAAAATGGTGATTGTTCATTAGAAACTTTAATTACTAACGATATTTCATCTGATTGACAATAACCAATTTTACAACCCTGTACTTTTTCACATAAATATTTGGTAGTCAAATCCATTGAGCGAGTAAATATTTCATCGAATGGTTTATTAAAATTATTTTTAATTTTTTTGGAAAAACTCCGACCATCTAGCATTATTATTACGTATTCATCTCTATTTAATCTATAATCTGTTGATGAACGATAATACTCACATTTTTCTTTTAAACTTTTAAACTCCTTCATAATCTAATTAAATTAAAATAAAAAAACCTATGTTAGATTTTTTCTCTAACATAGGTATAACCATAATCGATTAATATTTTTCACAAAATCTCATTTTTAATTTTATTAGATTTTTGTCTCCGTCTAGTATAATTTTCAAATGTGGTGTGTATAATTTGTTTAATTTTATGTTCTGTAATTTCTTGATATGTATCTAAATACAATCCAATAACTCCAATTATCTTTTTTAATAATTTAATCAAACGGAGTTTAATTTCATTATTAAATTGTTGTTTAAAACTATCAACAGAATTATTTTTCCATAAAATTATATTATGTTGTTTAAAAAATAATTTCAATTTCTGTATTTCTTCTTCATTTAAGTTTTGCACAACATTTTGATAATTATTTTTTATATATTGATATTCCAACCATGCTTGAGTTTGTTGGATTTTTTCATTGTAATTTTGATAATTAATATTCATTTCTACACAATCACCATAAACTGAAGCTACTAAAGCATTCATTTCCGTTGTGGAAAATAATCGATAAATAATTCTATCAATATCTTCATTACCACTCCAAAAAGTATTACCAATTACACTTGATTTATTGTGAAAGTAACTTCTATTATTTTTCATTAAATCTATATACAATTCATATAAATGATTTAATTCATGATATAATGTGTTACATAACACACCTTGTTTAATTTTACCATTATCATCAAATAAAACACCTATTTTAATATCAATATTTGGTAATTGATTTTGTTGTGTTAATGCAATATTTAAAGGTGTTATAACACTACCACCAATATCTAAATTATCTAAATATTTTTGATTTAAAGTTTCTGAATAACAATCGATTGATATTGATAAATTGTCTATAAAATCAATTGATTTTGTATCATCATTTTGAATATAAATCTTAAAATAAGATTTATCATCAATATCTTCTAATTTCAAATATAATTGGTTTTGTATTTCTTTAACAATATTAATTATATTTTTTCGCCACGGAATAGCAGCTACACCTTTTGATTCACATAATAAAATTTTTTGTTCTAGTTTTTGTAAACTATTTTCCATTCATCCAATTTTTAATCAATAATTTCTTGAAAAAATAATAATTGATTATTATCCAAATCAAGCCTATATATGATAAAATCATTAGAATTAGTTAAAAGATAAACAAAATTATCTATCAACATTAATTTCTTATATTTTCTTTTAACAGGGATTTTTGCATACACTTTGTCAAAAGTATCAGATATAATTAAATAACTCTGACATTCAGTTTTATCACGAATTAAACTATAAACATAATACCCATCCGTTTCTCTACTTAAAATTTTAATTCTATGAAAATCAATATTATACCAATATAGGTTAGAACACAAAAAATGATTATGTAAATAATAATGCATTCTTACTTGTGTATGAAAATGTGGATGATATATTGGATGAGAAATGTGTTGTTGATGATGCGGTTTATGATGTGGATGTTTTTCGTGATGTGGTTTATTTTGATGATGTTTATTATCACGTTTTATTGGTTTAGAACGATTATCTCTACCATCTTTATGTTGCACCTGTTTATTAGGTTTTCTACGTTCTACGGGTTTATAATTACGTTGTGTAGAAGTTCTATCTTTTATTCTAACCGCTGTGGTTGGTTGTTTATTACCTCGATGTTCTACTGTAGGTCTTTGACCATAACTTATTGTGGTTATCACAATCATCAATATAAGTAAAACTAATTTTTTCATCATTATTCTATCTTATTTTTTAATTTTATTAAATCTGAACTACATTTTTCTAATTCTTCTTCTAATTCTTTTAATTCATTTTGTTTATTCATTATTAATGTTTGTATACAATTAATTTGAAGTTGAACTAGTTCTATTTCAGCATCCGTTTTAGTTGAATATAATTCGTTTTGATTAATATTTTCAATAAAATTATAATCCGTTAAAACAGTATAATTTGGTTCGCTTAAACATTTATCAATGTTAAGAATCGTAACTTCATTAATAGATTTTCGATTTTTTAACCAATAAACTTTATCACCTATATTATATTTTATATCACCAATTCGAATCAGACTATAGTTTTTAAGAATTTTGGGGTAAAGTTAGGTAAATATGCTTAACTTTACTCATTCTTGAAAAACAACTACAAAACTTTAAATGTACTAACTCATCTAAAGAAACTCTATATCTGCTTTTAGAATTTTTTAACTTATAATATAT
>JAEIGA010005101.1_pt1 | contig 20165 bp, 15 predicted proteins | sample 9270691 | NCBI WGS metagenome assembly JAEIGA01 (sample SAMN17057246, study PRJNA624740) | gut metagenome | biome: biome; isolation source: fecal sample | host: Bos grunniens | place: China: Xizang | collected 2019 | reverse complement strand
TGTGGTACTTGCGAGCAAGCTTCTGGTACATACCGTTAAGGAAACCGATCTCACGGCCACCAACACCTACGTCACCAGCAGGAACGTCAGTATCTACGCCGATGTTGTTCCACAACTCCTGCATGAATGCCTGGCAGAAACGCATGATCTCACCGTTAGACTTACCAACTGGGTTGAAGTCAGCGCCACCCTTAGCACCACCCATAGGAAGGGTAGTCAAAGCGTTCTTGAAAGTCTGCTCGAAACCGAGGAACTTCAACATTGAAGGGTTAACAGCTGGGTGGAAACGCAAACCGCCCTTGTAAGGACCGATAGCTGAGTTGAACTGAACACGGTAACCGAGGTTAGTCTGTACCTGACCTGCATCATCAACCCATGTTACACGGAAAGTGAAGATACGATCTGGCTCTACCATACGCTCTACGATCTTTGCTGCCTCGTACTCAGGGTGCTGGTTGTATACCTCCTCGATAGACTCCAATACCTCCTGAACTGCCTGCAAGTACTCGCTCTCGCCTGGGTGCTTGGCCTCCAAATTGGCCATAATAACTTTTACATCCATAGTTTTAGTTAAGTTAAAAGGTTATAATATAAAAGATTAACTAGTTTATTTTCTTCTGTCAAGCGTACAATGTCCGCTAATTCTCTACAAATATATAACAAATAATCGGAATTGTACCCCTCTTTTGACTTTTTTTACCGAAAAAAAGTAAAATAGGGGATTCGGCGCACCAAAAGATGCACCGAACGCCCAATTTTTGTCACATTAAACGAAAGGCAAACGTACTACCTCAGCCTTCAAAAGACGGCCACGTACCTCTACTGCGATCTGTGTACCAGCCTTTGCGAACTCTGGCTTAACGTAACCCATACCGATACCAATCTTAAGGCAAGGAGACATAGTACCTGAAGTCACGTGACCGATGTGGTTACCCTCAAGATCGGTCAATGGATACTCGTGACGTGGCACACCACGGTCGATAAGTTTGAAGCCTACCAACTTACGGCTAACACCACTCTTCTTCTGGTTCTCCATCAACTCACGGTCGATGAATGGCTTGTTCTCTACGAACTTAGTGAGCCAGTTAAGACCTGCCTCGATAGGAGAGGTAGTGTCGTCGATATCGTTACCATAGAGGCAGAAGCCCTTCTCAAGACGCAAGGTGTCGCGAGCGCCAAGGCCGATGTTCTTCAAACCGAACTCCTCGCCTACCTTCCACATTGCCTCCCAGATAGTGTCTGCATCCTCGTTGTACATATAGATCTCGCAACCGCCAGAGCCAGTATAACCTGTGGTAGAGAGAATTACCTCGCAACCAGCAACCTTGCAAATCTTGAAGGTGTAGTACTCCATATCCTCAACCTGCTCCTCGGTCATCTTCTGAACGAGTTTCATAGCCAAAGGACCCTGGATAGCGAGCTGAGCAGTCTTTGCAGAGCTATTCTCCAACTCCTCGCCAGCCTTCATACCGAACTCCTCGCCCTGCTTGCAGATATGCTCCCAGTCCTTCTGCTCGTTAGCAGCATTAACACAAAGCATATACTTCTGCTCGTTGATACGGTAAACCAACACATCGTCTACGATACCACCCTTACCATTAGGCATAGTAGTATACTGAACCTTACCGTCGTAGAGGTCACATACATTGTTAGTGGTGATGCGCTGAAGGAACTCTGTAGCGCGTGGGCCCTTAACCCAAATCTCGCCCATGTGGCTAACATCGAAGACACCACACTTCTCACGAACATTGATATGCTCGTCGTTGATACCTGAGAACTCGATAGGCATATTGTAGCCTGCGAACTCTGCCATCTTAGCACCATTTGCGATATGGTACTTGGTAAATGCTGTTGTTTTCATTGGTCTATTATAGTTTTAAGTTATTGGTTTTTGCTCTATATATAATATATGGTATGGCTATGCCTCCTGTGGTGCGTCGGCCTTAGGTCGTGGTTTAAGACCTATGCGAGGACAACGTGTGAACTCCTTGGTGCGATCGAAGAGGTAGCGATAGGTGGTGTGCATCTTATGCTTACGAGCACATATATAATGTTCAACCATACGATTCATCACAGGATTGAAGTCGCCAATCCACGCAAGCTCAATAGTACGATAGACATTCTTCTCGGTGCGTACATAGTTATCAAGCATCGCCTTCATCAGACCCGACTCAACGCCCTTACCTTGAAACTCTGGGGTGACACCAAAGACAATAGCAAAGATGCGGTCGCACTTCTTCCTTATCTTCAAGTCCCACATAAGGCGCAACTTATTGATTAATCCGAACTTACCATTATACTTACCAATCAAGCGATTGAGGTCTGGCACCATAATAAAGAAGCCTATAGGTTCATCGTTGAAGTAGGCGAAATAGATGAGGTCACGATCTACTATCGGACGCATCGTATCGGCCATAGCACGAGCCTCCTCAAAACTCATCGACTGAACACCCGTAAAGAGCGCCCACGCCTTATTGTATATCGTGCGGAACTTCTCCACCACCGAGTACAGATCCTCGTTGCCAATAGGGGCAAACCTATATCCTGGGGTAGACATCAAGCGATTGACACGCTCGAAAACCACCGCATTGACATCGTCGTTGTAGGCATCCCACACATAGGTATTCTGGTTGAAGTAGTTCTGGAAGCCGTAGTTCTCGAACAACTCCTTATAGTAGGGCGGGTTGTAGGGATTCTCAAAGAGCGGCTGATAGTCGTAGCCCTCGACAAGCAGACCCCACCACGCATCACGTGAGCCGAAGTTGATAGGGCCATCCATAGCCTCCATACCTCGCTCCTTGAGCCACTCGCGCGAAGCATCGAAGAGGATGTTTGCAACCTCCTGGTCGTTGATAGCCTCGAAGAAGCCACAACCTCCCGTAGGTTGTTCGTAACTGTAGGCGTGGAGGTTGTCGTAGAAGGCAGCGATACGACCTACACACTCACCAGCCTCGTTGTACAACACCCAGCGGATAGCCTCTCCATCCTTGAAGAGTTTATTTTTGGTCGGGTCAAAAACCGCTTTAATCGAGGTATCAAATGGGCATACCCAATTGGGATAGTCCTTGTATATGCGCTTGGGCAGATCGAGAAAATCGCGCTCTGTGCGACCCTCGCCAACCTTAACCTCAACTAATCCATAACTCTTTTTTGCCATATCTGTCGAATCCTACAACTCTGAATATATGTTTTGCTATAACTATAGACATACAAAGATATACATTTTTTTGGAACTACAGCCACGTGTCCGAAAAAAAATGCGCATATTTATCTCATTAGAGACCATTATTTCTACTCTATTTCAGATTTTTTAACTACCTTTGGGGTATGAAAATATTGATAATAGAGGACGAAGCATCGCTCAGAGAACTTATCGAGCGCACCCTGCGCAACGAGGGATACGTAGTCGAGAGCGCCAGCGATTTCATCTCGGCAGAGACCAAGATTTCGGGATACAGCTACGACTGTATCCTCCTCGACATCATGCTTCCTGGTGGCTCAGGTCTCCAACTGTTGGGGCATCTGAAGCGTATGGGACGCAGGGAGAATGTCATCATCATCTCGGCACGCGACTCCGTGGAGGATCGTGTGGCGGGCCTCGAACTGGGCGCCGACGACTACCTCGCAAAGCCCTTCCACCTCTCGGAACTCGTGGCACGCATACGCAGTGTCCTACGCCGAGGCCTCAGTGGCGGAGAACTCACCATCGAGCAGGGCAACGTGATCCTCTCACCCTCATCGCGCCAAGTGACCATCGAGGGACGCGGACTCGACCTACTAAAGAAGGAGTTCGACATACTGCTATACTTTATGCAACGCCCTGGTCACGTGGTAGATAAGGCCGTACTTGCCGAGGCCGTCTGGGGCGACTTTGCCGACGAGTCGGACAACTTCCAATTCCTCTATGCACAGATTAAAAACCTACGTCGCAGGCTCAAGGAGGCGGGTGCCACGATAGAGATTCGCTCGGTCTATGGCTTTGGCTACAAGTTGGCCCCTATCGACGTAGATAACTCCGACAACGAACTATGAGGCTCACTCCACGCATAATCCGAGGCTTGGCCATCGTCACACTACCCCTAATCGCCATTTGGGGTACGCTCTTCTATTTCACGATGATAAACGAGATAAACGACGAGGCCGACGACTCGTTGGAGGACTATGCCACACTGATTATAACACGTTGCCGTGAGGGGCGCGTACTCCCCTCACTCAACGATGGCTCGAACAACAGCTACTCCATAACCCCCGTGTCGGCCAAGGAGGCAGAGCAATACCTCAAACCCACCTTCTACGACGAGGAGGTCTACATCCCCGAAAAGATGGAGACCGAGCCAGCCCGTGTGATGACACAGGCCTACGAGGATGGGCGAGGCGGCTACCTACTCATAAAGGTTGCTACGCCAACATTCGAGCGCGACGACCTGCTTGAGACCATCCTCTACTGGACAATCGCCCTCTTCCTCATCTTGGTAGTCACCGTCATAGCCCTCGCCACACTCACTATACGTCGTACGCTACGCCCACTATACCAACTACTCCACTGGCTCGACAACTACACCCCTGGCAATGGCAACCAACCTGTGCCTAACAACACAGATATCAAGGAGTTCCAACAGTTAAACCTCGCGGCACAGAGTGCCGTAGACCGCTCCGAGGAGTTACTCGAACGACAGAGGCAGTTCATCGGCAACGCCTCACACGAGTTGCAGACCCCATTGGCCGTGATTAGCAATCGTATAGAGTATCTCATCGACAGCACCAACCCCACAGAGGAGCAGATGGCCGAACTCACAAAGATTGAATCGACCCTACGCCAGAGTATCCGCCTCAACCGCATACTCCTACAACTGATGCGCATAGAGAGTGGCGAGGTGGCCGAGAGTGAGACCGTGGCGATAGCCTCCATCATCAGCGATGCGGTGGAGACCTGCAACGACATCTTTGCCGACAAGGTTCAACAATGTAGCCTCGAAATCGCCAACGACCTAAACATATATATAAACGAGTCGTTGCTCCGCACCGTAATCACAAACCTTATAAAGAACGCCTTTATCCACAGCTCTAAGGGTGCCGAGATTGCTATTACACTTAGGGGCAACACCCTCACCATAGCCAACGATGGCACCGAGCCCCTCGACAAGGAGCGACTTTTCCAGCGATTCTATACCAAGGTATCGCGGGAAGGCTCTACGGGTCTTGGGCTCGCCCTATCAAAATCTATCTGCGACCACTATGGCCACGTGCTAACCTACCGCTTCGAGGCGAAAAAGCACCTCTTCGCCATAGACTTCAACACTCGCCAACGAAAATAATTTCATATTTTTTGTCGCCACGCATAAAAATTTCAAATTCTTTTCAACTTTGTGTACGACCTTTGCAGTAGCAATAGCAAAGAACTTATAAACGTAAAACACAAAAAATAGAAAAGACTATGAAACGATTTATGACACTCTTGACTGCGCTCCTCTTCGGTTTAACCAGCGCAATGGCAGTAGGACTAAATAGCAGCGACGACTATCCTATAAAGTACGACGAACTCCCAGCAGAGGCTAAGACATTCATTGCCAAGAACTTTGCTAAGGAGGAGATCTCACACATCACCATCGACAAGGGCATCCTCAACGACGAGTACAACGTAATCTTCATCTCGGGCATAAAACTTGAGTTCAGCGAGGATGGCAAGTGGACCGAGATAGATTGTCGCTACAGCAATGTCCCTGACAACCTCGTTCCCGAAAAGATTAGAGAGTACGTGGCTACACACTACCCCAAGAATCAAATCACCGAACTCAAGCGCGACCACAACGAGTGGGAGGTGAAGATCACGGGTGGCTTCGAACTCACCTTCAACAAGGATATGCACTTGGTGGATATCGACGACTAACGGTTATTCGGCTAACTATATAAATTACAGGTTATGAGACGATTAATGTTTGCAATTATGGCTATGGTGGCCATCGCAATCGTGGGTTGCGACCACTACAATGCCCCCACCTCCATCCGTAACTCCTTCAGCTCAGAGTATCCTACGGCTGTGGATGTCGAATGGAAGAAAAAACATAGTTATGCCGTTGCGGAGTTCTACCTCCCAGGCCAGGGAGAGTGCGAAGCGTGGTACACCAAGGATGGCGCTTGGGTGATGACAGCCTACGATATGAGGTATAGCGACCTCCCCGTTGCGGTGCGCGACTCCTTCGAGGCTGCGTACGGCTCTGAGACCCCCGTAGACGATGTCGAGCGCTTGGAGCGCAACAACAACGACACCATCTACTTCATCGAGGCTACGATATTTGTCAATGGTTTCCTCACGGATATCTACCTCGACTACTCAGCCGATGGCACACTCCTACGCACAACCATCGACGTAGAGGATTACGACTACCTCTACTACTATCTGTAGGTTACCACTACCACTCTAACGATGAGGCTCTCGGACAATTTGTTCGCAGAGCCTCTCTTTTATTAAAAAATTTTGCTACCTTTGCACATTATATAACTATATTCCAACTGAGTATGAAACGTATTTTGGAGACATCATACGACTCCTACCCCTCATTGGAGGAGTTGCCTGCGGAGGATTACGCCTTGGTTAAGGAGGCCGAAGAGGCAACAAAGAGTGCTAATGCCCCATTCTCGAACTTCCACGTGGGAGCGGCCCTAAGACTTCGCAGTGGTCGCACACTCCACGCCTCGAACTTCGAGAGCGAGGTATATCCTGCTGGCCTCTGTGCCGAGCGTTCGCTACTCTTCTATGTCGAGGCCAACTACGGCGACGACATAATCGAGGCCTTGGCCATTGCCTCAAACCCCTCGGAACGAGAGTGTTACCCCTGCGGACAGTGCCGACAAGTGATTGTCGATGTGGAGCGCAGACAGCAGAGCCCTATTCGTGTAATTATGACAGGAGCAGGAAGTGCTACGGTGGTAGACTCCGCCGAGAAGTTGCTTCCATTCACCTTTAAACTATAACGATGTTTACGATTAATGACATACTCTATGAGGATAACCACCTCCTCATAGTAAACAAGCACGCTGGCGACTTGGTGCAGAGCGATCCCGATGGCACGGAGGCTATCGAGGATCAGATTAAGGCGATGATAAAGATACGCGACCACAAGCCTGGAGCCGTATTCCTCGGCGTGGTACACCGCATCGACCGCCCTGTGAGTGGTGCTGTTATCTTTGCCAAGACCTCGAAGGCTTTGGCTCGTCTCAACGAGATGATTCGCGACCACAAGATTCGCAAGACCTATTGGGCTATCACCGAGGCTCGCCCCAACGAAGAGGAAGGAACACTCCACCACTGGATAGTGCGCAACCCCAAGACCAACCGCTCACACGCTCACCAGCGACCAAAGGGCGATGGTAAAGAGGCTATTCTCGACTACCAGGTGTTGAGCGCCTCGACAAACTACACTCTCCTTGAGGTGGACCTCAAGACGGGTCGTCACCACCAGATTCGCGCCCAACTCTCGGCCATAGGTTGCCCCATCAAGGGAGACTTGAAGTATGGTGCAAAGCGTTCGAACAAGGATGGAGGCATCTCGCTTCACTCGCGCCGTGTAGAGTTCCAGCACCCTGTGGGAGGTGCTACCATAGCCATCACAGCCCCTGTGCCACAGGAGGATAACCTTTGGAGATTCTTCGAGGAGGCCCAGCAATGAGAGTGTTAATTCAGCGTGTCACCGAGGCCCGTTGCAGAATCGATGGCGAGGTATTCTCATCTATCGGCAAGGGCTTAGTGGTGTTGGTCGGCATAGGCACCGACGAGACACAGGAGGATATAGCGTGGCTGACGAAGAAGATAGCGCAACTGCGCATCTTCGACGACGAGGCTGGCGTGATGAACCTCTCGGTAGAGGATATCAAGGGCGACGTGATGATAGTCAGCCAATTCACCCTCCACGCAATGACCAAGAAGGGCAACCGCCCCTCGTGGATTAAGGCAGCCCCCGAGGCCATCTCGCGCCCCCTCTATGAGGAGTTTGTGAGGAGTGTCGAGGGTGCGTTGGGTCGCAAGGTCGCAACGGGAAGTTTCGGCGCAGATATGAAGATAGAACTCATCAACGACGGCCCAGTAACAATATGGATTGACTCTAAGAACAGAGAATAATGAGACTTAAATTACTTATTTTTAGCATTGTAGCCTCCCTTGCTACCATCGTTGCTTGTAGCAAAGAGGAGCCATTTGCCTGCACCCTCGTAGATAGCGAAATTGTGGAGGTAGGAACAAACTATGTATCCCTTAGTGCAACCATCAACGCCACAGATTTTGGCGCTATCGAGCAGGTGGGATTTATGATTGCTCGCCAAGGCAGCGATAATTTCAAATGGTTTCCCGCCAAGCGCGGTCGCGTGATAGATCTCCGTGTGGAGGAGTTAAAGCCAACGACATCCTACGAATACCGCGTCTTCGTGCGTGCCAATGGCGATAGTTGGACCTTCAAGGGCGAAAAATTCAAAACTCTTGCCGAGGGCGAAACTCCAACTCCTGGACCAGAACCTGAACCAGAGCCTGAACCTGAACCTGAACCTGAGCCTGAACCTGAACCAGAGCCAGAGCCTGAACCAGAACCTGAGCCAGAGCCAGATCCCACACCAGACCCAGGTCCTGGAGATGAGACACCTGTGGAGGGTAACACCTACCGTATGGGATGGTATGAGTTGCCTATCGAGTGCGACACCGACCACAATGGCGTAGACGACAACAACGACTCATACTACTACGCCCACCACCTCTGCGACGGAGGTGAGCGCAACGCACAAAACAGCGGCAAGGCTCGTAACTACTCGGTATGCTTCTCTTCGAAGCACCATTGCCCCGTATGGGTGGCAGCACCACGCCACTCAATGTATGTAGGCTCGGCAAACCGCACAGATGCCTACTCGCACGACCCACAGATTCCAACCGAGATCCAGTATGTTCGTAAGGATGCTGACAGCGGCTGCAACAACGGCCATATGCTCGGCTCGGCAGAGCGCACATCCTCTTCGGCAACCAACCGCCAGGTATTCTACTTCTCGAATATCGCACCACAGTATAGCGACACCTTCAACACGGGAGGTGGTGCGTGGAACAACCTTGAGGACCACATCGACGACCTCGTATGCCGTGACACACTCTACGAGGTTGTAGGTTGCTACTTCGAGATCTACACCGACAAGTATGGCAACACTGGCAAACCTGCCAAAATTTCGTTTGGTGGTCGCTCGGACGTGTCGCGCCCAACGATGTTCTACTACGCTCTGCTACGCACCAAGAGTGGAAATAGTGGCAAGAGTGTGAAGGATTGCTCGGCATCGGAGTTACAGTGTGCAGCCTTTGTGATATGCCACGAGCAGGACAAAGGACACAAACCAGAGGCCCGCGACCTCATCACCATCGAAGAGTTGGAGCGCTTGACAGGTTTCACCTACTTCGAGAATGTGCCTAACGCCCCAAAGAGTACGTTGAACACTTCAGATTGGTTATAGCCTATGTTGATAGCACTTCAAAAACGCAGAGAAAATATCGCCGAGTACATCCTCTACATCTGGCAGATAGAGGATCTCCTCCGTGCCTTGCAGTTCAGTCCTGAGGCCATCTATGCTACCCTCGTGGCTAAGACCGAGGGCACTGACGAGCAGCAGCGCGAGAATATTTTTAATTGGTATATGCAGATTGTGGAGCTCCTACGCAAGGAGGGCAAGGAGAAGCAGGGACATATCGACCATACACTCCACCTTATTGGCGACCTTCACAACCTGCACCTCCAACTGATGAAACTCCCCGTGGGTGAGCACTACCGCAATACGTATGCCCCCTTGGCTGTGCAACTACCCCATCTACGTACCATTATGGAGAACGAGGAGATGAACGACACGGAGCTATGCTTCCGCGCCCTCTACGCCTCGCTACTCTACCGCATCAAGGGTGGTGGCGAAAGCGCCATTGCCGACACCTTGGCGGTGATTTCTCCCGTAATTGGTGAGTTGGCAGCGATGTATGGCAAGGCCGAACGTGGCGAAATAGACCTCTTCGAGGAGGCCTAAATAGCAGGTTCATAGCAACAAAAGGGGTGGGAGGAGAGATTTTTTTGCGATTTTCTTTGCAATTATAAAAAATCGTTGTACCTTTGCACCTCGCAAAAGAAGCGTTAGAGCGGAAATTAAAGGAAACAAAACAATAAAAAACAGATACAACTATGGCAATGAAAAGAACTTACCAGCCTTCTCGTCGTAAGAGAATCAACAAGCACGGTTTCCGTCAGAGAATGGCTACTGCCAATGGCCGTAAGGTATTGGCTGCACGTCGCGCTAAGGGTCGCAAGAAGTTGACCGTATCAGACGAGGCAACATTCAAGTACAACTAGTCTTTGGGGATTGGTAAAAAGATTACGGATGGAGGTTACTCCATCCGTTCTTTTTTTTATATCTTTGTGCAAAGAACAACCTAAAACAATAACGATATGAAAAACTTTAATTATGCACTATGCGCCTTTTTGCTACTCTTTGTAGCTTGCTCAAAGGATGAGGACAACAATAAGACTGAGAACACCCCAAAGGTGGAGATGACTTTCGACATCAATGTATCGAATGTAACGGGCATAAGAGCGAATATAAGCATCACGCCCGATAACAAAGAGGAGAGCTACTTCTACTGGGTTATGCCTTTGGAGCAGTATCAGACAAAGTTTGGCGGTGATGACTCTGCTGTTGTGGCATACGACATAAGCTACTGGCAGGAGTTCGCCTCTATATCTCAGGGGGCAAGCTGGCTTGACTTAATGAACGAGGACTTGGTCTTGGGCGACACACTCGTCGATACCGACAACGAGCAACACGTCTTGATGTGGGGCACAGAGTATATCGTCTACGCCTATGGTCTTAATCAGGAGGGTGAGCAGACAACAAAAGTGCAGACTCAGACATTCAAGACACAGAGTCCTGAGAACCACAACACTACCTTTGAGGTTGAGATTAGCGCTACCGAGTGGGATAGTTCATACAACAAATATGCTGTCGACGCAACTATCACTCCATCGAATAACGACACAAGATATTTTGTTACCATCACCAATATGGATTGGTACGAGTGGTACTTTACTGATAATAACAAGGGTCGTAGCGATGAGACATACATCATTCAGCAAATACTTCTAAACGTGGGTAAACCATCGGCAGAGATACTTAGCGACTATACTACAACTGGTGTGAGCGTATACAAGCCATACGAGGTGCGCAACCAATACCTCAACCCAAGCAAGCGTTACGGTGTCTTTGTCTTTGGCATTTCTACCAATGGAGCTACCACGCCGCTCACCGTGCACGAATTTACCACACCCGAACGTCCTGAATAATTTGTATTTCGCCTGAAAATTACTATCTTTGCGCGCTAATTAACAAATTAACAACACTATGGCTCTTATTGACGAGATTACACGACGACGTACATTTGCAGTTATTGCACACCCTGACGCGGGTAAGACTACCCTTACGGAGAAGCTACTCCTCTTTGGTGGTGCTATCCACGTGGCTGGTGCTGTGAAAAGCAACAAGATTAAGAAGGGTGCTACTTCGGACTTTATGGAGATCGAGCGTCAGCGTGGTATCTCGGTGGCTACCTCAGTGATGGGCTTCGAGTACAAGGATGTCAAGATCAACATCCTCGATACCCCAGGCCACGAGGACTTTGCCGAGGATACCTACCGTACCCTCACCGCCGTAGACTCAGTAATCATCGTTATCGATGGTGCGAAGGGTGTTGAGACCCAGACACGTCGCTTGATGGATGTCTGCCGTATGCGTAACACCCCTGTTATTGTCTTCATCAACAAGTTGGACCGACCATCGAAAGATCCATTCGACCTCTTGGACGAGGTTGAGCGTGAGTTGAAGATTAAGGTGCGCCCCTTGGCATTCCCAATCTCTTCGGGCGACACATTCAAGGGTGTGTACAACATCTATGAGCGTAACCTCTCGCTCTTCACTACCGATGAGCGACAGACCGCCGATGCCGACACCGTTGAGATTAACGACCTCGCGTCTAACGACTTAGATAAATATATAGGCGACAAATTCGCGTCACAGCTCCGCGAAAATATCGACCTCGTGGAGGGTGTGTACGACACCTTCGACCGCGAGGCATACCTCCGTGGCGAGGTTGCTCCAGTATTCTTTGGCTCGGCAGTCAATAACTTCGGTGTCAGAGAGTTGCTCGAATGCTTCATCCGCATCGCCCCATCGCCACGTAATGGCAAGACCGAGACCCGTATCGTAGAGCCTCAGGAGGCGAAACTCACAGGTTTCATCTTCAAGATTCACGCAAATATGGACCCTAACCACCGCGACCGTATCGCCTTTATGAAGATATGTTCGGGACGCTTTGAGCGTAACAAGAACTACCTCCACGTACGCAGTGGCAAGCAGCTGAAGTTCTCATCACCAACCGCCTTTATGGCCGAGAAGAAGTCGGTCATCGACGAGGCCTTCCCTGGCGATATCGTGGGTCTTCACGACACAGGAACCTTTATGATTGGCGACACCTTCACCGAGGGCGAGAAGCTCAAGTTCACAGGTATCCCATCATTCTCACCTGAGCACTTCCGCTATATCGAGAATGCCGACCCTATGAAGTTCAAGCAGTTGGCTAAGGGTATCGACCAGCTTATGGATGAGGGCGTGGCACAGCTCTTCACCTCGTCGCTCAATGGTCGCAAGATTATCGGCACGGTGGGTGCGCTCCAGTTCGAAGTTATCCAGTACCGCTTGGAGCACGAGTATGGTGCTAAGTGTCGCTGGGAGCCTATCTCGATACACAAGGCTTGCTGGATTGAGTCGGATAACGAGGCCCAGTTGAACGACTTCAAGCGCCGCAAGCATACCAATATGGCTGTCGATAAGCACGGCCGCGATGTATTCCTTGCCGACACAAGCTATGCCTTGGCCTTGGCACAGGAGAACTTTAAGGATATCCGCTTCAAGTTCACATCCGAGGTATAATGCGCAGTAGGGAGAGGATAATATCGTTTGTACTGCTACTCATCATAGGTCTCTATGTGGGTGGTAGTACTCTCTTTATCCATACCCATAATGTTGAAGGCAGAAGCATTGTCCACTCCCACCCCTTCAGTGGTACTCCCACCTCACACAGCCACTCGGCAACCTCTTTTGACACCATCTCACGCCTGACAAATAGCGACTACGTAGTAGACTCTACTATAAGCGTTGAGTGTAGCATAACGACACAAACACCCCTCTATAGAGCCACTTACAGCGAACATTGCAACTCGACAAAAGGCTCTATCTACTCGCTCCGAGCCCCACCCTCATTGGTGTAATAACCACTATCACAACACCTTAACACAAGGACACTTACACCTTTTTCACTGCACAATGGCAACATTGCCACTGTGCCAAAACCGTTGCTTTTTTCCAGAAAGGTAACACAACTTTTTACACACAATGAGAAACTTTTTATTGACTTTATTAGCCATACTACCCCTTGTAGCCTACGCTGCAACCGACAACCCTACATCGCCTATTGTCGAGGTGCGCAACAAGCCACAGCGCTCCAACGACACCAATATCTTTGGACACATAATCTCGGCAAATAGCAACGAACATATCCCATACGCCACAATCGCTGTAAAGGATACGACACTCGGCTGTGCAGCAAATGGCTCTGGACACTACACCCTCAACAACCTCCCTTCTGGTAAGATTACATTGGTAATCAGCGCCATAGGTTTCCAAACAAAGGAGATTACTCACACCACCATAGACAATGAATCTCAGGAGTTGAACATCGCTCTTGTGGAGACTACAACGATGGTCGATGAAGTGGTTGTCTCGGCCACACGTAACGAGACCAACCGCAGAAATACGGCTACTGTGGTGAATGTGGCATCGGCAAAACTATTTGAGGGAACAGCCTCATCTAGTCTCTCGGAGGCGATGAACTTTCAGTCAGGCCTGCGTGTGGAGAATACGTGCGGTAACTGTGGTGCGCCACAGCTTAGAATCAACGGCCTGGAGGGTCAGTACTCACAGATTTTGCTCGATAGCCGCGCCATCTTCTCATCGTTGGCAGGCGTCTACGGCCTCGACCTTATGCCCGTGGCGATGGTTGAGCGTGTGGAGGTCATCCGTGGCGGTGGCTCTGCTCTCTTTGGCTCGAATGCCATTGGTGGTGTGGTGAACATCATCACTAAGGACCCTGTGCGTAACACCCTCTCGCTCTCGAACACCACAAACATCATGGAGGATGGCACGCCCGATATTAACACCTCTATCGGTGGAGCATTCGTCTCGGACGACTATAAGCTCGGCACCTATATCTTTGGCCAGGTAAAGAGCCGTGGAGGCTACGACCGCAACGACGACGGCTTCTCGGACCTTACGAAACTACGCTCTGAGACCCTCGGCTTCAGAGGCTACTACAAGACATCTACACACTCGCGCCTAACGGCTGAGTATCACCATATTCACGAATTCCGTCGTGGTGGCGACAACTTCGAGGAGGCCCCTCACATGGCGTGGATTTGTGAGCAGTTGGACCACAACATAGATGGTGGTGGCCTTAAGTTCGACCTCTTCCCTAACTCTCGCCACCGCTTCTCGGCCTTCATCTCAGCACAGGGCATCAACCGCTCAAGCTACTTCGGTACGGATATGAACCCTAACGCCTACGGCACAACACGAGACTTTACGGCGGTGGGTGGTGCGCAATACACCTATAACTACAAGGCGGGCCTCCCCTCGGAACTCACCGTAGGTGCTGAATACAACTATAACAACCTCTACGACAACTACGTAGCAACAAATCGCATCCTCAAGCAGACAACCTCAACATACGGCATCTATGCTCAGAATGAGTGGAAGAGCGACCAGCTCAACATCCTTGTTGGCTTTCGTCTCGACAAGCATAATATGATAGACCGCCCAATCTTTGCGCCACGTGCCAACCTGCGCTATAGCCCTATCGAGAATCTCGGCCTACGCCTAAGCTACTCAAGTGGTTACCGCGCCCCTCAGGCCTATAACGAGGATCTCCATATCGATGCCCTCAACCACGCCGTGTCGCTCATCGTGCAAGACCCTAACCTTCGCCCAGAGTTCTCGCACTCGCTAAGTGCCTCAGCCGACTACTACCATAACTTTGGTCGCTTAGAGATGAACATCCTTGTCGAGGGCTTCTACACTATGCTCAACGACGTCTTTACGTTAGTAAACAACGGCGAGAAGGTGAACGAGGATGGCTCAACCACGATCTACCGTATGCGTACCAATGCCTCAGGCGCACGCGTGGGAGGCATCACCACCGAGGTTAAGTTGGGCATCCCTAAGATTTTTGACCTTCAGTTGGGCTACACCTACCAGCAGAGCAAATATGTTGAAGCCGAGCAGTGGAGCGATGTCGTAGAGGCCGAGCGCCGTATGTTCCGTTCTCCCGACCACTACGGATATCTCAGTTCTAACTTCTTCTTCACCAAGCGTTTCAGTGGTTCGCTGTTTGCCACCTTCACTGGCCCAATGCTCGTTCAGCATAATGCCCATAGCGTAGGCGATATCGACTTCGAGGATTGCAACGTCACTACCCCATCGTTCTTCGATGCAGGCCTAAAGTTGTCCTACACCTTTAACCTTACAAACCTTATCAACTTGGAGATTAATGGCGGTGTCAAGAATATCTTCGACGCCTACCAAACCGACTTAGACTGGGGCGCAGGTCGTGACTCTACCTACATCTACGGCCCATCGATGCCTCGTACATACTTCATCGGCATCAAGCTTTCGTTATAACCCTTTCGGTATGAAACAGAACAAGAGTGCAGATACCCTCTGCACTCTTGTTCTATTATGTTCGCCTAAGAGATTATCCTTTAATAAGTTGCGCGGTCTTTACTCTGAGACGAAGGAAGGTGAGTATGGCAGCAGCGCTAAGACCAACAATAAGACCTACAACCAAGCCGTGACACCCCATATCAAGACCGAACGCAAGCCAGCATCCAATCGGTATGCTTAGGACAAGATAGCTGCATAACACTATCGGCATAATAATCTTGACATCCTGAAGGCCTCGCATCATACTTATCGAGAGGCCCTGCACAGCGTCCGAGAACTGGTAGACTGCAATGAGCATCATCAGCTCCGACGTAAGCACCACAACTGCCTCGTTATCAGTGAATAGTTCAGCCATCGGCCTGCGCAAAACTACAAAGACTACAGCCATAATAACTGCCCAAGCTAAGCCTAAATGGTAGGTAGCCGTGACCATAGGGCGAAGTGCGCGACGGTCGCCACTGCCGTAGATATGCGACACAAGGATAGTGGATGCCGAGCCTATAGCCACGGTAATCATCCACGCTATATTAGCGATGCTGAACGAGACCTGCATAGCTCCCGCAGCTGCCTCGCCAAACGACAACGCAAGGATAGATGCAAGGATAAAGGCCGAGGACTCCATAATCATCTGGAATGATATCGGATAGCCGACCTTGAAGAAGGCTCTCAAATAGCTAATTTTCAGAGCATCAGGCTCAAAGAATACCCTATATAGGCGCAAGCGACGCGATAGAAAGAAGTAGGCTACGATGGCTACCATCTGTGCCAAGCGCGATAACAATGTAGCGAGGCCCGCACCCTCAGCTCCCATAGCCTCGATTGTCGTAGTGCCAAAGATAAAGATATAGTTGAGATAGATATTTAAGATATTACCGCCCAGCGTAATCCACATCGCCGTCTTAGTATTGCCAATACCCTCCAAAAACTGTTTTACCGAGAGGAACACCATCAGTGGCATAATGCTCCATACCAACATATCGTAGTAGGGGAGAGCCATCTCGGCCACCAACTCAACATTCTGTCCCGGAGAGCTCATCCACTGGCCAAGTACCGAGATAAAGGGGCGCAACAATAGAGCAACAACCGTGGCCACAACACCGATAAGAGCGGTGTATAGCACACTGTTTTCGAACAGACGGCCCACCTCGCGCCTATCACCACGGGCATAATGCTCTCCCACGATAGGAGTTATGGACAAGCTAAGTCCCAGAGCTGCAAGGTATATCAGCAGGAACAGCGAACTTCCTATAGCCACAGCGGCCAAGGGCACAGGATCCTCGCCACCAAAGTTACCCACCATCGCCGTATCGGCAAACTGCGTCGTTAGCTGTCCCACCTGAGCAAGCACCACGGGGGTCGCAAGGGCAAGAATCTGTTTGTAGTATTTCGAATATTTCATTGTCATAGAGTGCAAAGATAATCCAACTTTGGGAATTAAGCAACGCCAACCCCAGCCCTCACCACACAACAAAGAGGCGTTTCACTACGAATCTTCCAAACTTAACAACAAAACCCCACCCCACAACCTCCCATCCCTCGCCAAAATAGCCCCATTCACTCCCGATTTTCTACCATTTGGAGCAATAATGGCGATACTTATTAAAATAATTTAAAATTATTATTCTTTATTAAATAAATGTATTATCTTTGCAGTCTGATATATATTCTCTTATGTAAACCACTAAATACTAAAAGAATAGAATATCACGGAATTAGACGAAAATCTATAATAATAACGGATATGAGTAATGTTAATTTAACCCCCGACTACCTATTTGAGGTGAGTTGGGAGGTGTGCAACAAGGTTGGTGGCATTCACACGGTCATCGCCTCGAAGGCACCGACTGTAAAGAAGATGTTGGGCGACAAGTACATCACCATCGGCCCAGACTTCTCATTCGAGACTGCAAACCCAGAATTCCAGGAGGATACAACCCTCTTGGCCGCTTGGCGCGAGTCGCTCTACAACAAGGGCGTACGTGTTCGCATCGGCCGCTGGGCTATCGACAGCAACCCTATCGCAATCCTTATCGACTTCAAGTCGTTCATCCGCGAGAAGGACAACATCCTTAAGCAGCTTTGGGAGTCATACAACGTAGATTCTCTCTCAGGCCAGTGGGACTATATCGAGCCAGTGCTCTTCGGTCACGCTGCAGGTGTGGTTATCGCATCGTTCGCTGAGACCTTTGGTGCTACAACAAACAAGGTTGTGGCTCACTTCCACGAGTGGATGGCAGCAGCAGGTTCGCTCTACTTGCGCGACAATGCCCCTTACGTAGCAACCGTATTCTCTACCCACGCTACGGTTATGGGTCGCTGCATCGCAGGCAACCGCCTCCCACTCTACAACGACCTCCACAAGTTCAACGCCGACGAGTTAGCTCGCCAGTTCAACGTGATGGCAAAGCACTCTTTGGAGAAGTCTGCAGCAACCTATGCTGATGCATTCCTCACCGTGAGCGACATCACCGCTAACGAGTGTAACTACTTGCTCGGTCGCGAGGTGACACGCATCACCCCTAACGGCTTTGAGAATGGTTTCGTTCCTGAGGGCAAGCTCCTCGAGCAGCAGCGTGAGGCCTCTCGCAAGAAGATCTTGGAGGTGGCAAGCGCTATGTGGGACTACAACTTCGGACAGAACACCCTCATCGTAGGTACCAGTGGTCGCTACGAGTTCCGCAACAAGGGTATCGACGTATTCCTTGAGTCGTTGAAGCAGCTCGCAACAAGCAATATCGACCGTGACGTATTGGCCGTTATCGCAGTTCCTGCTGGTAATGTAGGTGCACGCCGCGACCTCATCGAGCATCTTGAGAACAACACCCCTATCGACAACTCGCAGAAGCGCTACCTCACCCACAACCTCGAATCAGAGGCTTGGGACCAGGTTGTTCAGAGCGTCGATGGTAGTATCCTTTCGACTTCAGCATCACGCGTGAAGGTGGTATTCATCCCAACTTACCTCAATGGTCAGGACGGCATCTTCAATATGCCTTACTACGACTTCTTGGCAGGTTTGGACCTCACCGTGTTCGCATCATATTACGAGCCTTGGGGCTACACCCCACTTGAGTCTGTAGCCTACGGCGTTCCTACCGTGACTACTACCCTTGCTGGCTTCGGTATGTGGGTGGCAAAGCACTCTTCTCACGAGGGCGTAGATATCGTTCGTCGTGACGACTACAACGAGCGCGAGGTTGTCCTCCAGATCACCGACGTCATTAAGCACTACCTCTCGATGAACGAGAAGGAGCTTAGCGAGGCACGTACTGCAGCACAGCAGATCTCGACTACAGCGTTGTGGAGCAAGCTCTTCAACGAGTACAAATATGCATACGAGGAGGCTATGGACAACTCTGTATCACGCACCAACCGTGTACTTATCGACGGTGGTAGCCGTGGTGAGCAGATCAACTTCGTGCGCCAGCAGCTCACCTCAAACCGCCCATCTTGGCACCGTCTTATGGTCGAGAAGGGTATTCCAGCACGTCTTAAGCCATTGGAGGAGTTGTCACGCAACTTGTGGTGGTGCTGGACAGCCGCTGCTCGCGACTTGTTCGAGTCTATCGACGAGGCTTTGTGGGTAAAGGTTGATCGCAACCCTATCGCTTTGTTGGACAAGCTCTCAACGGCTCGTTGCGAGGAGTTGTCTAAGGACACTGAGTTCCTCAAGCGTATGGACGCAGTATATAAGGAGTTCACCGAGTATATGGCCGAGAAGCCAGCACCTGAGCACGCTAAGGTTGCATACTTCTCTATGGAGTATGGTTTGCACTCATCACTCAAGATCTACTCTGGTGGTCTCGGTATCTTGGCAGGTGACTACCTCAAGGAGGCTTCTGACCGCAACGTAGGTATGGTTGCTGTGGGTCTTTTGTACCGCTACGGCTACTTCACCCAGCGTCTCTCGGCTCAGGGTGCTCAGGAGGCTACCTACGAGGCTCAGAACTTCTTCAAACTCCCTATCTCGCCTGTTCGTGACGAGTTCGGCAACTGGATTACTACTCAGGTAGCATTCCCTGGTCGTACCCTCACAGCACGTGTTTGGTTGTGCCAGGTAGGTCGTACCGACCTCTACCTCTTGGATGCCGACTATGAGGCTAACCTTGAGGAGGATCGTCAGGTGACATACCACCTCTACGGTGGCGACTGGGAGAACCGTCTCAAGCAGGAGATCTTGTTGGGTATCGGTGGTATCCGCGCCCTCGTAAAGATGGGTATCAAGCAGGAGGTTTACCACTGCAACGAGGGTCACGCAGCCTTCATCGGCATCGAGCGTATCCGCAACCTCATCTCTAAGAAGCGTTTGTCATTCTCTGAGGCTATGGAGGTTATCC
>JAEIGA010005100.1_pt1 | contig 20166 bp, 16 predicted proteins | sample 9270691 | NCBI WGS metagenome assembly JAEIGA01 (sample SAMN17057246, study PRJNA624740) | gut metagenome | biome: biome; isolation source: fecal sample | host: Bos grunniens | place: China: Xizang | collected 2019 | reverse complement strand
GTAGCTTTCTTTTTCTACTAATTCTGGATAAGCATCTCCACTTACTTTTATAACTTCATCAACTAATTTATATAAGAAGTTTTCTTTTATTCCTAATAACTTCCCATGTCTAGCTGCTCTTCTTAATAATCTTCTAAGAACATATCCTCTACCTTCATTTGATGGTAATACTCCATCTGCAACTAAGAAGCTTACTGCTCTTATGTGGTCAGTTATTATTCTTATTGATACATCAGTTTTTCCACCTTTTCCATATTCAACTCCTGCCATCTTCTCAACAGTGTTTAATATATGTTTTATAGTATCAACGTCAAATATAGTATCAACACCTTGCATTATACAAGCCATTCTTTCTAGACCCATTCCTGTATCTATGTTTCTATTTTCTAATTGTCCATAGTTACCATCTTCATCTCTATCAAATTGAGTAAACACATGGTTCCAGAATTCTAAGTATCTATCACAGTCACATCCTGGCTTACAGTCAGGATTATCACATCCATATTCTTCTCCTCTGTCGAAGTATAACTCTGAGCATGGTCCACAAGGTCCTATACCTATTTCCCAGAAGTTATCATCTTTACCAAGTCTAACTATTCTTTCTTTTGGTATTTTTATTTGATTTTCCCATATTCCGAAAGCTTCGTCATCTTCTTCGTATACAGTTACCCATACCTTTTCTTCAGGTATATTTAAATGTTGTGTAACAAATTCCCATCCCCAAGATATAGATTGCTCTTTAAAGTAATCTCCAAACGAGAAGTTACCTAACATTTCGAAGAAAGTACCATGTCTAGCAGTCTTTCCTACATTTTCTATATCTCCTGTTCTTATACATTTTTGGCAAGTAGTCATTCTAACACTTGGTGGAACTTCTACACCCGCAAAGTAATTTTTAAGTGGAGCCATACCTGAATTTATAAGTAATAAACTTTTATCATTGTGTGGCACTAAAGAAGCACTTTCTTTTAAATAGTGATCTTTAGATTCAAAGAATTTTAAGAATTTGCTTCTAATTTCATTTAATCCCATTTGTTGCATCTTAAATGTCCTCCTATTTTTATATACCTTATTTTTAAATTTGTTTAATTATATATCTTTTAATTAAAAACTCATAAGGTATATTATTTAAATTTTAATTTATAAATAAAAAACCCCGCACCTATAAAAACTTATAGGGGCGAGGATTATTTCGCGGTACCACCCTAATTATCATAATAAATTATGACATCTTCGGAAAACCTTAGCTATAACGTAACTACCGTCAATCCATACTATTAATTCAAGATTGATACTCAAAGACTGCTTCAACTATTCTATTCTAAGGGTTTCCACCAATTCCCTCTCTCTGTAAGACATCAAATAATTTACTATTTCTTATCATTGTAATTAAATTAATTTAATTTTGTAATTAATATATAGTTATATTACTAAATTTTCTATAATTAATCAATACTATAAATAAATTGATTTTTACAATATTAACAAATTATTCCCCCACCAACTACAACATCTCCATTGTACATTACAACAGACTGACCTTTTGTTATAGCTCTTTGAGGTTCATCAAATACTATTTTTATTTTATTATTATCTATTTTATATACAGTAGCTGGAGATGGCTTAGCTGAATATCTTATTTTAGCCTCTACTCTTACTGGCTCAGTTATTTCATCAAAAGCTATAAGGTTAACATCTTTTGCTATAACCACCTTATTAAATAAGTTTTCATTATCTCCTAATACTACAGTGTTTTTCTTAGCATTTATATCTATAACAAACATAGGCTTTCCAAAAGCTATACCTAGCCCTTTTCTTTGTCCTATAGTATAGTTTACTATACCTTTATGTTTTCCTAAAACATTACCTTTAGTATCTACAAAATAACCTTCTTCAATTCTCTTTCCAGAATGTTTTTTTACATACCCTGCATAGTCATTATCTTTTACGAAACATATTTCTTGGCTATCTGGCTTGTTATGAACATCTATACCTATTTCCTTTGCTATTTCTCTAACTCTTTCCTTTTCATAATCACCTATAGGAAGTAATGTATGTTCTAATTGTTCTTGAGTTAAATTGTATAATGCATAAGTTTGGTCTTTCTTATCTGTAACAGATTTTTTTAATAAGTATCTACCAGTATTTTCATCTTTTTCTATTTTAGCATAGTGTCCTGTAGCTACATAATCACATCCTATTTGACGAGCTTTATTAAAGAAATCATCAAATTTTATATGCTTATTACATGCTATACAAGGATTTGGTGTTCTACCATTTAAGTATTCATCTATAAAAGGTTCTATTACTTTTTGTTTAAATACATCACTAAAGTTTAATACATAAAAAGGTATACCTATTTTATCTGCAACTCTTCTAGCATCTTCAACTGCTGCTAATGAACAACATCCACCTTCATTTTCTATAAGTTCATCATCATCGTCTTGCCATAGTTTCATAGTAACACCTATTACGTCATATCCTTGCTCTTTTAAAAGATATGCTGCAACAGAACTATCAACTCCACCACTCATACCGATCATTACTCTTTTTTTCATTTTGTCACCTTCTCTTACGTATTTGCTTGTATCTTTTATTATATATATTTTGTCTTATTTTTTAAAGACTAAACTTATAATCTATTATCCAGTTATTAATTTGATTTTTCTAATATATTTTAAACTATAATATCCCTTTTAAGTAATTACCTAAAAGGGATATTTATATACTAAATATTAAATTTATTCTTAATATTACATTTCATCTTCTTCTATATCATGATGATGATCATGATCGTCATCTATAACAACACCATCTAATTCTGCTATGTGTATATTATGCTTTTTAGAATAATCTATTAAAGCAGCTTTTATAGCTTGCTCAGCTAAAACTGAACAGTGCATCTTTACTGGTGGTAAACCGTCTAAAGCCTCTGCAACTGCTTTATTAGTTACAGCTAAAGCTTCATGTATAGTTTTTCCTTTAACTAACTCTGTAGCCATTGATGAACTTGCTATAGCAGATCCGCATCCAAAAGTTTTAAACTTAACATCATTTATAACTTGAGTTTCTGGATCTATATCAAGATATATTCTCATTATATCTCCACATTTAGCGTTTCCAACTTCACCTACACCACTAGCATTTTCTATTTCTCCAACATTTCTTGGATTCATAAAATGTTCCATAACTTTATCACTGTATTGCATCTTTTTTTCCTCCTTAAAATTTTATTATATTATTAGCTCCGTGCTATTATTTTTGTTTCATTACTGCATCATATAAAGGAGACATCATTCTTAGTCTCTCTATAACTGGTGGTAATTTTTCTATTATATAATCTATATCTTCTTCTGTTGTAAAATCACCTATTGAAAGTCTTAATGATCCATGGGCTATCTCATGAGGTAATCCTATTGCCATTAAAACATGTGATGGATCTAGTGATCCTGATGTACATGCTGATCCACTTGATGCAGCTATACCTAACATGTCTAACATTAATAATATTCCTTCTCCTTCTATAAATTCAAATGAGAAGTTAACATTACCTGGTAATCTATCTTCTAAACTACCATTTACTCTTGTATATGGTATTTTTTCAAGTATTCCATCTATTAATTTTGTTCTTAAAGCTGTAAGTCTCTCTATGTGCTCATCCATACTATTTTTAGCAAGTTCAGCTGCTTTTCCATATCCAACTACAGATGGCATATTTTCAGTACCAGCTCTTCTTCTTCTTTCTTGTGCTCCACCATGAACAAAAGAGTGAAGTTTTACACCAGTTTTTATATATAAAGAACCTATTCCCTTAGGTCCATATATTTTATGTGAAGACATACTCATTAAGTCTACATTTAATTCTTTAACATCTATTGGTATATTACCAGCTGCTTGAACAGCATCTGTATGGAATAATACATTATGCTTTTTAGCTATTTCACCAATTTCTTTTATTGGTTGTATTGTTCCTATTTCATTATTTGCAAACATTATAGTTATTAATATAGTAGTATCTTTTATTGCTTTTTCAAGTTCATCTAATCTAACTCTACCTTCAGCATCTACATCTAAATAAGTTACTTCAAATCCATGATGTTTTTCTAAGTATTCACATATATGAAGTACTCCATGATGTTCTATTTTAGATGTTATTATATGATTACCTTTATTTCTGTGTGCAAAAGCAACACCTTCTATCGCCCAGTTATCACTTTCTGTTCCACCAGCTGTAAAGTATATTTCATTAGTTTTTGCATTTATAAGATTTGCTACTTGTCCTCTAGCTTTATCTAAAGCAGTTTTTGCTTCTCTTCCGAATGTATGAAAACTAGATGCGTTTCCAAAGTTTTCTGTAAAATATGGCATCATCTCATCTAGAACTTCTTTTTTTACAGGAGTTGTCGCAGAATAATCCATATATAATCTTCTTTTTTCCATGTCCTTATCTCCTATCTATTTTATAATTAGGTTTGTTATATCATTTTCTAATATATTCTTATCGTGATCATCTATCATATCTTGAAGAGTTATAGAATTTATTACTTCATCTATACCCTTTTTTATTTTTTCCCACACTACTTTTGTTACACATTTACCTGAATTTTCACATATATCTTCATCTAATACACAATTTGAAAGCGAAACAGGACCTTCTAGTACTATTAATATATCACCTACAGTTATCTCTTTAGGCTCTTTGGCTAAAAAATAACCACCTTGAGCTCCTCTTACACTCTTAACTAGACCAGATTTTTTTAAAGATGAAAATATCTGCTCTAAATATTGTTCTGATATATTTTGTTTATTAGCTATATTCTTTAGTGGTATAGGACCTTCACTCTTATATAGAGCTAATTGAAACATTGCTTTTAGTCCATACCTACCCTTAGTGGATAATTTCATATTTATCACCCTTTACAAGGAATTATAATCCCTACTATTTTACTAGGTATTATCTTCAATATAAGTCTATTATATCCTAGTAATTTTGTCAAGATTAAATACATACTAATTTACTAGGAATTAAATATATTATATATATACCACGTTGTATATACTTTAAACTTAAAATTTAATTTTAATTAATTTTTACAATAAGATATACTATTTAAACTTATTATATTTGCTTATTTTAAATTAAGTTTATATAATACTTATTATTTCTCTATGTACACAATATTATTATTTTAACTTAATATGATAATTTATTTTGTAAAAACTATATATGAGATTAAATCTGCATTAATACTAAATTATTTTATATAATATTCGCTATATACTTAAAGCTCAATACATAAAAATAAGGATGATATAAATAACATCCTTAAAAATTATTAGATTTTATAAAGCTGATGCTCCTATTATACCTGCATCATTTTTAAATTTAGCAATAACTATATCCCCTATTTTAGTCTTTTTAAATGGAAGATGCTGTTTTACTGCTTCTGTTAATCCATCTAAAAGTATATCACTAGCATTAGAAACTCCACCACCAATTGATATAACTGCCGGGTCTATAAAGTTAACTATATTTGCAATTCCTATAGCTAAATACTTTTTAAATCTATTTACTACTTCAAGTGCTACTTCATCATTTTCTTTGTATGCATCAAATACCATCTTTGCAGTTATATTATATATATTATTTTCACACATATCTCTTATTATAGTTTTTCTATCTTCTTTTAATAATTTCTGTGCATACTTTATTATGGCTGTAGCTGAACAGAATGTTTCGAAACACCCATTGTTACCACAGTTACAATCATAATAATTTGTAGCAACCATAGTATGACCGATTTCTGCACCTACTCCATTTTCACCAATTATTAACTTTCCATCTATTACGATTCCGCCACCTACTCCAGTTCCTAGAGTTATCATTACTCCACTGTTGTATCCATTCATACTTCCATAAGCATATTCAGCAAGAGCTGCAACATTTGCATCATTACCTACACTAACATGAGTTCCTTTAAAGTTTTTTTCTAATTGTGGCACTATTAAAGCATTATCTAGGCCTAAGTTTACACAACTTACTCTACCTTCACTTGTAACCACTCCTGGGAAACCTATGCCTATACTTGATATTTGTTCTATACATAACTCACTTTCATCTAACAGATTATTAACTAATTGTGTTATATCATCAATCATGTTATCTACTCCACCAGATTTGTTAGTTTCTTTAATAGACTTTTTAATTATTTCTCCATTAGCTACAATACCAGCTTTTATACTCATTCCACCTACGTCAATTCCTATTTTATACATATGTTAATCCTCCAAAACTATTATATACAGTTATACCTATTAATTTTTATTTGCCGTATATACCCCAATATCCTCTTTCTTTAAATCCAAGTTTATTATATATTTTTCCTGCTTCTATATTATCATAAAAAAGACATGGTGTTTTATTTTCACTTATTATTTCTTTACATATTTTTACTACACACTTTGTAGCTAGACCCTTATTTCTAAAATCCGGATGAGTACCAACACCTACTATCATAGCATGAGTTCTAGTTTCTAGAGTACTTTTAGCCATTGCAACTACCTTTTTATTTATTTCTATACAATAACCTCTTCCAGTTTTAAGTCCATTTTTAATATTTTCTACGGTTGTATTTTCAAACTCATCAATAGATTCATATAATTTAGCTACTTTATTTATGTTTCCAAATCGTATTTTTTTAGGTTTTATTTTTATACCATTATCATCTAACTTATTTATATCATCAAGTACACAGAAATTCACGATTCTCTTTGGATATATACCTAATTTAGGTTGTAGTTTTTTTAAAAGTTCTAATTTCCCACTTATCTCTAAATAATTCAAGCTATTAATAAGCTCTGAAAATTCATCTATATTAAAGTTTCCTTGAGAGTAAAATATCAGATATTCAAAATATCTTAATAATACACCTTCTATACGCCCTTTTTTATCTATACCTGCCCAAATATCTAAAAAGTAATTATCATATCCATACCTCTCTATATCCCCTATTATAAACAAGTTAAAATCAGGCTCTTTTTTTAAATAGTTCATAACCTTTCTATGATAAGTATCGTCTACCTTTAAAATCATAGCTCCCCCTGATATTTATAATTTATTTTATATAACTTTAATTATAGCTATAAAATTATGCTATATCTTAACTACTCTGAACACGCTTATTTTTTATAATTTACTATAATTATTTTAACACTATTTACACTGATCTACTTCTATAAATCTAAATTATTAAATATAATTTACTTTAATAACTTAAATGCTACTATTATAATAAATGCTTTATAATGTAAAATAATACTTTAATTTTTTATTATATTTATATGAAAAGCTATTAAGTAAATTTAATATTACCTAATAGCTTTTTATTATTAATTATCTTTTTTTATATTTTCCCAATAGTTTTCAAATAACTTTTCATTTTTATTATTTCCTGCAATATAATATTTCTTATCTTTAATAGCATCAGGTAGATATTGCTGTTTAACATAATTATTAGGAAAACTATGAGGATACTTGTAATCCACACCTCTTCCTAAGTTTTTTGCCCCAGCATAATGAGCATCTTTTAGATGCATTGGTATGTCGCCTGTATCTATATTATCTAAATCATATAATGCTCTATCTATAGCAGATATTACAGAATCTGACTTTGGACATTGTGCAAGATATATAGTTGCTTGTGCAAGAGGAATTCTAGCTTCAGGAAATCCTAACTGAATAGCTGAATTAACACAAGCCTGTGTAATAGTTATAGCTTGAGGAACAGCAAGTCCTACATCTTCACTTGCAACACATAATAACCTTCTAGTTATATTTTGAATATCACCAGCTTTTATAAGTCTTGCTAAATAATGAATAGATGCATCTATATCAGAACCTCTTAATGATTTATGAAATGCTGATAGTATTGAGTACCCATCATCCCCACCTCTATCATAACTTAATATTTTAGAACTAGAACAATCTACAACTGTATCTATAGTAATATTTACAGAATTTGAACCTATATCAATTCCTGTATTAAAAGCTAATTCTAATTTATTAAGTGCACTTCTCATATCTCCATTACAAGTCTCTGCTATAAAATGGATTGCTTCATCTTCTATATTAATACTTTCATAATTGCTATCTTTTCTAAGATTATCTATAGCTCTTTTAAGTCCAATAAATACGTCATCTTTATCTATAGGCTTGAATTCAAATATAGAGCTACGACTTAAAATAGCTTTATATATTACAAAATATGGATTGTCAGCAGTACTAGCTATTAATGTTACAGACCCATCTTCTATTACTTCAAGTAAAGATTGTTGTTGTTTTTTATTTAATGCTTGAATCTCGTCTAGCATAAGTACTATTCCATTATATGAAAATAAATCTCTTTTACTTTCATCAATTATATCCTTTATCTCTTTAACCCCACAATTAACGGCATTTAACTTAACATATTTTTTTCCTGTTATGCTAGCTATTATATTTGCTAAAGTTGTTTTTCCTGTACCTGGTGGACCATATAAAATCATATTTGGAATAGATTTATTCTCTATAATTTTATTTAAAACTTTACCTTTACCTATAATATGTCTTTGTCCAACCATATCTTCAATTTTCTTAGGTCGTAATTTATCTGCTAAAGGCAATTTCATCACTCCTTATATATTAAAATAAAGGTATCTAAATACTTAGATACCTTTATTTATTGATGGCTTTTTAATTTTTTAAGTTCTTCCATAAGTTTATCATTTAGTATCTTTATGTGAGTACCTTTCATACCTAAAGATCTAGATTCTATAACTCCAGCACTTTCAAACTTTCTTAATGCATTTACTATAACCGATCTAGTTATTCCAACTCTATCTGCTATTTTACTTGCAACAAGTAATCCTTCTTTTCCACCTAGTTCTTCAAATATATGTTCAACTGCTTCAAGTTCAGAATAAGATAATGTTCCTATTGCCATCTGAACTACAGCCTTTTTTCTCATTTCTTCTTCTAACTCTTCACCTATAGCTCTAAGTATTTCAAGGCCCATAACAGTTGCACTATACTCTGCTATAACTAAATCATCATCTTCATATCCATTATTATATCTCGATAATACTAATGTTCCTAATCTTTGACCGCTTCCTAAAATTGGAACTATTGTTGTTTTCTTTTCTGCCCTATCATGTTCTAGAGGGAATACCTCTAATAACTCATCGCCTGTTAAATTTTCTAAAGTATCTTTTATCTTTAATATATTTTGATTGTAGTCACTTGGAAACATTTTCTGTTTAGTTAACTCATCTTCAACAACTGAACTATCTTCTATATCATTAAGATGTAATCCTAAAATTTTTCCCTTAGCACTTAATACATAGACATTAGAGCTTAAAACTTCTCCTAATGTTCCTGCTAATAAATCAAAAGAGACATTGCTTCCACTACTAGTTTGTAATGTTTTATTAATTTTTCTTGTTTTTTGTAATACTTCACTCGCCATTTTAAGTTCATCTCCTCATGAAAGTTCTGCCTTATATTCTTACTATATAATAATAAATAGTTAAGTTTTCTTATAATTATGCAATAGAGATATTAACATAATTTTATTGGTTTTTCAATAATAAAGAACCTTATTTTTTAACTTTCAGCATTCTCCTTAACTATTTCATTTTTACACTCTTTATTAGAACATACAACCTTAGTCTCAGACTTAGTAACCTTCTCTACCATATATGATTCACATTTATCACAAATATCTCCAGTTGGCTTATTCCATGATATAAAATCACACTCTGGATAGTTTGAACATCCATAAAAAGACTTACTTTTTTTAGACTTTCTAAGTATTATATCTCCAGTATGACATTTAGGACATTTTACACCTACTTTATTTACAATAGGTTTTGTAGTCTTGCACTCTGGATAATTTTTACAAGCCATAAACTTACCAAATCTACCATGCTTTATAACCATATTTTGTCCACAATTTTCGCATATTTCGTCAGTTTCTTCGTCCATATTTATCTTTTCTATATTTTCTATAGCTTTTTCTATAGCTTCTCTCAAAGGTTCATATGATTTTTTTACAACTTCCTTCCATGGTATATTTCCATCTTCAACTTCATCTAATTCACTTTCCATAGTAGCTGTAAAATCTACATCTATAAATTTTTGGAAATTGGCTTCTAGAATATCTGTAACTACCTTACCAAGTTCTGTAGGATGAAGACTACTACCTTGTTTTTCAACATATTCTCTATTTAATATAGTAGTTATAGTTGGAGCATAAGTACTAGGTCTACCAATTCCTAATTCTTCTAAAGTCTTTACTAAACTAGCTTCTGTATATCTTGCTGGCGGTTGTGTAAAATGTTGAACAGGAAGTATATCTTTAATATTAAGAATATCTCCTTCATTTATAGGAGGTAAAATTTTATCTTCTCTTTCTGTAAAATTATATACTTTTGTATATCCATCAAATTTCATTTTAGATCCAGTAGCTTTTAATGTATAATCATCTATTTTACATTCTACATTTAATGTATCAAATACTGAATCCTGCATTTGACTAGCTATGAATCTTCTCCATATCAAATTATATAATTTAAATTGGTCTTTACTTAAAGAGCTCTTTATACTATCAGGAGTTCTACTTACTAAAGTAGGTCTTATGGCTTCATGTGCATCTTGAACCTTTTTATTTCCTTTTTCTTTACCTTTATCAAAATCTGATTTATAGTAATTTTCACCTAAATATTCTAGGATAAATTCTTTTGATTTCTCCTTAGCTTCGTCAGAAATTCTCTTTGAGTCAGTTCTTATATACGATATAAGACCAACTGTACCTTCTCCTTCTATATCTATACCTTCATATAGTTCTTGAGCTATACTCATGGTTTTCTTAGTTGTAAATGATAATCTATTTGCAGCTTCTTGTTGCAACATACTTGTTGTAAATGGTTTAGGAGCTGATTTTTTTCTAGTCTTAGCTTCTATGGTAGCTACATTTATATCTTTATTTTTTATATCATTTAAAATAGAATTTACTATTTCTTCATTTGGTAAATCCATTTTTTCTTTATTTTTTCCATAAAACTTTAAACTTATATTTTCATCATTAGAAGTTTTAGCATCTACATCTATTGTCCAATATTCTTCTGGTATAAATGCTTCTATTTCTTTTTCTCTATCACATATTAATTTTGTTGTTACTGATTGAACTCTACCCGCACTTAATCCTTTTCTAATCTTTTGCCAAAGTATTGGACTTATTTGATACCCCAACAATCTATCTAAAACTCTTCTCGCTTGTTGTGCATCAACTAAATCTATATCTATATTTCTTGGACTTTTTATTGCTTTTTTTATAGCATCTTTTGTAATTTCATTAAATTCTATTCTACACTCATCATTTTGATTTAAGCCCAGAATATAAGCTAAATGCCAAGAAATAGCTTCTCCCTCTCTATCAGGGTCGGTTGCTAGATAAACTTTTTTAGATTTTTTAGCCTCTTTTTTTAAGTCTTTTATTAAATCACCTTTTCCTCTTATATTTATATACTGAGGTTCAAAGTTGTTTTCTATATCAACACCTAATTTACTTTTAGGTAAATCCCTTACATGACCTACAGAAGCTTTTACAGTATAATGACTTTTTCCTAGAAATTTTTCTATTGTTTTAGCTTTTGCAGGAGATTCCACTATGACCAATGTCTTTGCCATTAAACGACACACCCCCACTTATTGTATTTATATATTTAAACTGTATACTTGATTATTGATTTCAATTAATAAATCCTTAAGTATTAGTTCATTTAAAATTGAATTTACATATTTAACTTCCATTTTAGTATTATCACAAATTTCATCTATATTCAAGATACCATTATCTTTTATTATCTCTAATATTTCAATACTTTTTTCATTTAATTTTATATTATCATATTTTTTAGAATTTTCTATATAACTATATTGATTAATATTATATTCACCTAAAATATCTTCTACATTATGAACTAATGTTGCTCCTTCTCTTATAATCTTATGACAACCTTCACTCATACAAGAATTTATATTCCCAGGAACAGAGAAAACATTCTTACCTTGTTCTAATGCATAGTCGACTGTAATTAATGCACCACTTCTCTTTGCAGCTTCAATTACTATAACTCCATCACTTATACCACTTAATATACGATTTCTATAAACATAGTTACTAGGATATACAGCTTCACCTACATTGTATTCTGATAATATTAATCCTTCATTATCTAATATTTTTTCGGATAACTTTATATTTTGTTTTGGTAACACATTATCTATTGGTGATCCTATTACTGCTATAGTCTTACTTTTTCCTTCTAAACATCCAATGTGGCTATAAGTATCAATCCCTATAGCAAGTCCACTTATAATATTTATTCCTATATCAGATAATTTTTTACTTATTGATTTTGCACAATTTATTCCGTATGGAGTACATTTTCTAGATCCTACCATAGCTAAATTGATATTATTTTCTAATAAATTTAAATTCCCTTTATAAAATAATATCTTCGGTGCATTATGTATATTTTTTAAATTAGATGGATATTTCTTATCACAAATGCTTATATATTCAATAGAATTTTTATATAAATTTTCTTTTATTTTATCTAAATAAGTTAGACTTTTATATTTTACTATATTTTCCTTAATATTTGTATTTATATTTTTTAAATTATATATCTCACTATTATTAAAATTAATTAATTCTTTGATATTTATATTGTTTAATTCTATCTGATCTATTATGTTGTTAGTTACTCCACTTATGGATTTTAGCCATAAATAAGCATCATTTATATTCATAATTCACCTCTACTTAAAGTACTTATAATAACTTTTTCTAAAAGAAAAAGCTTCCATAATATGATTAGAACTCAATTCTTCTTCTCCATCTAAGTCTGCTATAGTTCTTGAAACCTTTAATAGCTTTGTATAACTTCGGTTGCTTAAGTTATATTTATTAAATATTAAGTCTATAGTACCTATGCTTTCCTTACTTAATTTACAATACTTATTAACCATAGATGAATTCATTTCATCATTAGTATTTATATCATAATTTTTAAACCTATGTTTTTGTATATCTCTTGCTTTTTCAACTCTATTTTTTATATCATAAGATGATTCTGATTTATTATTTGAAAATTCTTTATATGGTATAGAATTTACTTCTACAAATAAATCAAATCTATCAAGTAGTGGGCCAGATATTTTATTAATATATCTATCTATTTCAAATGTTTTACATCTACATTCAGTTTCTGACATATAGTATCCACATGGGCATGGATTCATTGCTCCTACTAGTAAAAAGTTGCATGGATATTGATAATTATACTTTATTCTAGATATATTTATAACCTTATCTTCTATTGGTTGTCTTAATGTTTCTAATATTTTTTTATCAAATTCAGCTATTTCATCTAAAAATAATACTCCTCTATGAGAAAGAACAACTTCACCTGGTTTTGCATCTATTCCTCCACCTATCATAGCTTGCTTTGTGGATGTATGATGTGGATTTCTAAACGGTCTTTTATCTATAATTCCTTTTTTATTATCTATCATTCCTATTGAACTATAAATTTTACTTACTTCTAACATTTCTTCTTTACTTATATCTGGAAGTATTGTTCTAATTCTTTTAGCTATCATAGTTTTACCCGAACCTGGGGGACCTATCATCAATAAGTTATGATTTCCTGCAGCAGCTATCTCTGCACTTCTCTTAACAAAATAATTTCCTGATACATCAGAAAAATCTTCATCATAGTTGTTATCTTGTATTTTATTTGTATCTATTTTTATATTTTTTAATATTGATTCTTTATTTATATCTAAATTTCCATTTAAAAATTCTATACATTGTTTTAAACTTTTTATAGGTATTATATTTATATTTTCTACAAACAAACTTTCTAATAAGTTATCAGAAGGTATAAATACTCTCTTGATTTTATTTTCCTTAGCTCCAATTATAATAGGAAGTATTCCTTTTACTTTTTGAAGATTACCATCTAAAGAAAGCTCTCCTATGAACATACTTTCTTCTAGATATATATTATCTTTTTTTATAAATTCTCTTAAAATACCTATAGCTATACCTAAATCAAGAAAGGAACCTTCTTTTTTCATATCTGCAGGTGATAAGTTCACGACTATTCTTGAATTTGGAAATTTATAACCACTATTAATAATTGCTGATTTTACCCGTTCTCTAGATTCTTTTATTTCAGTACTTGCTAATCCGACTATATTAAATGATGGAATACCATATGTTATATCTATTTCTAATTTTATTAGATGACTATTAATTCCCATTAAATTACTTGAATTTATTATACTAAGCATTTATATTCCTTTCTAAAAAGCATTTACTATATGATTTATCTTATTTTCTTTTAAATATATTTCTATGACATCAAATCTTATTGGTATATCATTTAAATCATTTTTAAGCATAAAATATTTAGCTGTATTTATTATTTTTCTTTTTTTATTATAATTTACAGCTTCTGATGGGTATCCAAATTTTATACTACTTCTTGACTTAACTTCAATAAATACTAATTCTTCATTTAATTTAGCTATTATATCTATCTCTCCACTATTTATTCTATAATTAGTATCTAAAATACTAGCATCATTATCTATTAGATAATTTACTGCTATTTTTTCTCCTAACCTTCCTTTTTGAATATTATTCATAAGTATCTCCTATGTACTTTTTTGTAAGTATTGTCATTAATAATCATTTTATATACATTTTATTAAATTTATAATTGAATATTTTATTATGATTAACTAAAATATCATTATATAGGGGGGATAATTTTTAATGGGTAGATATAAGTGGAATAAAAACAAAAATCTAAAAAATAAGTTTAAATTAATTGCCATATCTTTATTATCTTTAATTACTTTATTTATTACTCTTAAATCATTTAATAATAATGTAGTTAAATATGAACAAGTTTCTAAACCTTCATCAATTGAAAAAATTTATAAGGTTAATTTAAATTCAATAGGAGATGTCATGGCTCATGCACCTCAACTTAATGCACAGCATGATCCTAAAACCAATACATATTCATTTGATAATAATTATACTTATGTATCAAAATACATACAAAAAGCTGATTTAGCTATAGCTAATTTAGAAACAACGCTAGCAGGAGACAGCATTCCTTACAGTTCTTATCCAACATTTAATACTCCTGATGCATTAGCTGATGCATTAAAAAATGCCGGTGTAGATATAATTTCAACTATAAATAATCATACTTTCGATAAAGATGACTTAGGTGTAGAAAGAACATTAAGCATACTAAAATCTAAAAATTTAGATGTTATAGGTACTATCTCTAACACCTTAGATAAAAATTACTTAATAAAAGAAGTTAACGAAATAAGTATTGGTATAACTGCATTTTCTTATGGGGAAATTAGAGAAGGAAATAAGTTTTTAAATGGAATTAAAGTATCGGATAATTCTAAAGACAAGTTAAATGTATTTGATATGACTAATGTTGATAATGCTTTTAATACTATAAATAATACATTAAAAAATATAAATAATACAGATATTCAAGTTTTAGTAATTCATTGGGGAGATGAGTATAGAAGAACACCTAGTGAATTTCAAACTAAATTAGCTCAAAAACTTTGCGATAGTGGAGTTGATATAATAATAGGATCACACCCTCATGTAGTTCAGCCAGTTGATATGATAACTTCTACTGATGGAAATAACGAAACATTAGTTATATACTCTTTAGGAAACTTTATATCAAATCAAAGGAGAGAACTTTTAGGAACTCCTTTTACAGAGGACGGGCTTATGGTTGATATAGAAATTACTAAAGATAATGAAAAAACTTTTGTATCTAAAGTAAATTGCATTCCTACATGGGTTAATAAATATAACCAAAATGGTAATATAGTTTATGAGGTATTGCCTATAACTGAAAAAGAAAATTTTAGTAGTTTAGATAATATAACTTTAGATAAAATTAAAAATTCTTATAATAATACTATTTCACAAATCAAACAATCTGATATAATAAGTATTATGGATAATCCATTTAAATAATTTAAAGCTCTATAAAATAAAAATAATATTAAACTATTTTTATATACTTATTAATATTATATATTTGTAATATCAACAAATTCTCATCTTAAACATAACAATACTAATAGGGCTTTAAAGTAAAATGAGTTATTATAAAACTTTGTTTTATAATAACTCATTTTTTATTAATAATTATATATTACTTTACTATCAATATCCTTTATAGATTGACATCCTGTTAGAATCATAGTTGAAATTAATTCATTTTTTATATTCTCAACATAAGATATAACACCTTCTGTTTGACCACCAAATGAAGCTGTTACAAATGGTCTTCCTATTAATACTGCATCTGCACCTAAACCTATCATCTTAAGTACATCTACTCCATTTCTAACGCCTCCATCAGCAAGTATAGTAATTTTACCTTTTACTGCTTTAGCTATATCTGGAAGTACCTCGCATACTCCTGGTGTACAATCAAGAACTCTACCACCATGATTAGATACAACTATAGCATCTACACCTGCTTCAACAGCCATTAAAGCATCTTCAACCGTCATTATTCCTTTAACTATAAAAGGTAATTTTGTAGAGTTTTTAAGTAGCTTTAAATCTTCTACAGTTTTAGGTACTACCTTCTTACCATGCATAGATAAAGTAACTAGTCCACATGCATCTATATCAACACCTACTGCTATGACCTTTGATTCTTCAGCTAATTTTATTTTATTTATTATATCATCATTTTCCCATGGCTTTATAAATACTATACCTTGGCCATCATTTTCTTTTAATACACTTAAATTTTCTAATAAGAATGCATCTACTGCAGTATCTCCAACCATTGCATATACACCACTATCTATACAACCTTTTACAACAGGTTCAATATAATCTCTTTCAGATATTTGTCCACCCATATTTAAAGTAGTACCTGTTAGTGGAGCTGCAAATATTGGTGCATCCATTTTCTTTCCAAATAAATCTATAGTTATATCAGGATTAGATACATTATGTATAACCCTCATATTTATTTTTACTTTTTCTAAGCTTTTTCTATTTTCAATAAATGAAGATCCACTTCCTTTTCCACCCATACCAGGAACTTCACCAGCACAAGCTATTCCATTACACACTTTACATACTTTGCAACTTCCATTTAAATTTTGTCTTGCAATTTTTTCAACTTCTTTAAAACTCACAATAAGACCTCCTTATATTGATGTTTATCTTAACATTATAACACATTTTTTAAAAAGCTTTTTCTATGTATACGAGTTATACCATATTTTTCAATTGCTTCGTAGTGTTCTTTCGTTCCATACCCTTTATGAGACTTAAATCCATACTCAGGAAACATTTCATCATATTGATACATTATATTATCTCTTGTAACTTTGGCTAAAATACTTGCAGCTGCTATTGATATTGATTTAGAATCACCTTTTATTATAGGCTTTTGATCTATGTTTATTCCAGGTATAGTTGCAGCATCTATTAATAAATAATCTGGTGTATTCTTTAGACAATTTAAGGCTTTTTTCATTGCTAAATAAGTAGCATTTAATATATTAATCTCATCTATTTCTTCATTATTAACTATACCTATACCATAATCTATAGCTTGTTCTTTTATTATATCAAACAACTCTTCTCTTTTAGCTTCACTTAATTTTTTAGAGTCATTTATACCTTCTATTTTAGTATTTGGTTTAAATACTACAACACTAGCTACTACAGGACCTGCTAATGGCCCACGACCAGCTTCATCTATTCCACCTATATATAAATATCCTTTAGAGTAACCTTCTTTTTCATAAGTATTTATAAGCTCTAGTCTTTCTTCTTCTTTTCTAATTAAATCTAATTTTTTAGCCATTTTAATAGCTATATTTTGAACTGATTTTCTCTCATCTCTTTTTAATACATCAATGTATTCTAAATATTTATCAGTACTTAAATTATCTACAGTTTCTTTTATTTCTTTAACACTTTTGCTTTTCATATTGCTCTCCTCATATAACTTACGCTGTTTAACTAATATTTATTAACTATATATATTATAATCAATATTTATAATAATAAAAATTTAATATATATTTCTATCAATTTTATTTATATAATTATATATCATTATTAATAATTTAAATACAATTTTATAAATAATTAAAATCTATTATTTGTTAAAAATATTATTTATTGTTATGTAATATATCAGTATACTGATATATTATAACTTCTTTATATATAAAAAATCACTGATAAAATTTTTACCAGTGATTTTTTATATTATCCAATTTTATTATTTTTAAATTGTAATGATCTTTTACGTTCACTATTGAATTTAATTAAATTACCAATAATTCCACCTATTAAAACTGGCACTATCCAGTTAAACCCTATAGATGAAAATGGTAGCTTGTTTATAAATGAAATATGTACTAACCCCATATTATTTGCAACTGTTAAAATACTTACTAATAATGCTACATATGTTGCCCCTTTAAATGCATTGTCATTTTTTATTCTATTACTGAATAAAGTCATAACAACAAGTACAACTGTTGCAGGATAAATTATATCTAGTATAGGTGCTGAAAACTTTATTATAGTACTTACTCCAAAGTTTGATATTATAGCACTAAATACACAAACTACAGTAACTATTAATTCATATTTTAATTTTCCATTAGTAGTTTTTTCGAAAAATTGTGCTGTTGCAGAAGTTAATCCTATAGCTGTTGTTAAACATGCTAACATAACTATTATAGCTAATATTATTTTACCTGTATTACCAAGAAGTGATGCTGTAATTTCCACTATTAATCTTGTTTGAACTACATCTTTACCATACATTGTAGAAACTGTTGATCCTAGGTAAGTTAATCCTCCATAAACTAATATTAATCCAATAGCTGCAACTACTCCAGCTTTTAATGTAAGCTTAACTTTTTGTTTTTCATCTTTATATCCTTTATTTATAAGAGATGATATTATAACTGTTGATAAAGCTACTGCTCCTAATGCATCCATAGTTTGATATCCTTGCTTTACACCCTCTGCAAATAAATTTTCAGTTAATGGAGTTAAATTCATTTCTCCTAATGGAGATACTATTCCTTTAATTATTAATACTCCTAAGGCAATTAATAATGCAGGTGTTAAAAATTGACCAATTATATCTACAACCTTAGATGGCTTTATAGTTAATATAAAAGTTATAGCAAAAAATATTATTGAAAATAATACTTGACTAAATCCATTAAATAAAGGTGTAATACCCATTTCAAAAGTTGTAGCAGCAGTTCTTGGTATTGCTAATAAAGGTCCTAAGCATATCATTATAGCAGAGCCTAATATTATAGCTAAGCTTTTACCACTCCTAGATAATACCTTATTAACTTCCCCATTACACCTAGCTGCCGCTAGTATAGCCAGTAATGCTAAACCTACATCTGCTATTATAAATCCAGCAAATCCTGTTATCCAACTAGAACCAGATAGTACTCCTAAAAAAGGTGGAAATATTAAATTTCCTGCCCCAAAAAACATTGCAAACAGTGCAAATCCTACTACTATTATATCTTTATTTGTCTTACCCATATAATTCTCCCTAAATTATTCTATTTTATATATTATATATAATATTTTTTACCAATATAATATTCTAAACTGATTTTATCATCTTTATTTTCTAAATGCAAATAATTTTAAAAATATAGCAAATTTTCTAATAATTTATATATTATTTCTTATGTACAATATTTAGAAATCAAAACAATAAAAAAATCACTCAGATTCGAGTGATTTTTTTATTGTTTATTTTTTTATATCTTCAGGAACTTCTAAAGTTATTTTTCCTATTTTTCCATCTCTAAATTCATTTAAAACTGTTGTAGCTATACGAGTATAATCAAGTTCTTTATTACCCATTATAAAGCCTCTCTTACGTCCTATCATATCCATAGTTTCTATGTCTCTATCACCTAGTTCTTCCAGCTTATATCTTGCCTTTAGTTTTTCAGGTTCAATTTCCATC
>JAEIGA010005099.1_pt1 | contig 20166 bp, 27 predicted proteins | sample 9270691 | NCBI WGS metagenome assembly JAEIGA01 (sample SAMN17057246, study PRJNA624740) | gut metagenome | biome: biome; isolation source: fecal sample | host: Bos grunniens | place: China: Xizang | collected 2019 | reverse complement strand
GGTGTTTTGTGAATTTATTATAGCAAAGCGAAATCAAAAGTAAATAGATTTTTATACAAACCCGAGAAAAAGTTTTTCTTAGGTTTGTTTTTGTTTATTAATGTGGTATAATAAATTAAAAGTATATAAACCAAGGAGAAATAATGAACATTACAGGTGCTATATTTGATTTTGACGGAACTCTTTTTGATTCAATGCATGTGTGGAAGGGTATACGCTACAAATTTTTTGAATGGATTGGTATTGAATTAACAGAAGAGGATAAGGCGGTATTTAACGGTCTTTTTCTAAGGGAATCGTTTCTCTTGGCTATAGAGCGATTTGGTCTTGAGCAGACATATGAAGAGCTTCTGTCAATGCTGTTTGAATATATTAAGGCACGATACCTTGAAGAAACTGAGCCTAAAAATGATATAATAGAATTTCTGGAAAAGTTAAAATCAAAGGGCGTTAAAATGGGTATTGCCACTGCAACAGGTGAGCCTGCGCTGATGGCAGTTCTTGAAAAATATAATATGACCCACTATTTTTCTGCAATATATTCCACATATACTGTAGGAGCATCTAAAACGGAGCCTAAGGTTTATGATGTTGTGCTTGAAGCTTTAGGCACAGGAAAAGAAACAACATGGATTTTTGAAGACGCTATGTACGCCGCAAAAACAGCTAAAGCAAACGGATATAATGTTGTAGGCATCTACGATGAAAGTGAAGCTGAGCAGGTCGAGCTGAAGAAGCTTGTTGATATTTATATTAATAATTACAGTGAGCTGCATATTGAAGAATAACTAATATGTACCGTAGCTGAAAAAACTAAATAAGTTTATGTATAACAAAACACCGAACAGGCTTTTATACCTGTCCGGTGTTTTGTTATGTTTAATTATGCACAGCAGTAAATATAGGTGCTTGAAATAAGTGTAGACTCTTCAAAATCGCATCTTGTGCAAGAAGAGTAATTATATGTTCTTTTTAAGCATCTTGGGGCTGTTGCACGCGCTTTATGTGTGATTGTATATGTTGTAGTTGTTTCAAGCTTGTGGCCGAAAAGAGAGCAGGTTATTCCGTATGTGGCTGTACCATCATCTTCCGGTGCGCCATTAAGGAAGTGTGCTGTTGCTTTTTCTTTAAAGTCGTCAGAAAGGTTGTCGTCTTCAAAATAAACCTCAATATGTGCATGCGGTTCTTCAACCTCTGCAGCTGAAGCCGGCATTGCAAAAAGGCTTGCTGAAAGTGCTAACACCATAAGTATTGCTAAAAAACGTTTTGTTTTCATTTTTATTCCTCCAGATTTTCAATTATCTCAAGAAGAATTTGCTCATCAGTACCGCCAATACTATAGTAATTACCCTTATGTTCAAAATATATCTGAATGTTATTTGAATCACTCATTCTGTCAATATAACAAGTAAGGGAATTAATAACAGTTGTTTCTTTTACGTTGTTCTTTATTTCTTGCGGCAATAAAGTTTCCAGCATTATTTCATATGATGTAATTGTGGAATTAAAAGAAACAAATATTGTTTTGTCAAGCTTTATTAAGCTGATATTTATAATATTTATATCACTAGGTAGTTTATTAGGTAACAATACATCATAGTTTTCATTAGCATAGAAATCAATTGTGTTTGTATAAATGAAAGTTTTTCCGTAGATACCGAATTCCTCATTACCTTCTGTGAAATTTTCACCAACAGGCGTGTTATGAACAGAACCGAATTTTTCGTTCATGATACTGTGCCAGTAGTCGACAAACCGACCCGATGTTATAACAGCTAAAAGAGTACATAAAATTGCAATTATTGCGGCTATAAGCAAAATCTTCCTCTTTTTAATTTTCTTTTTCTTATTTTGTTGGATTGCTTTGAAATCTGCAACCTTAACAAAAGGTATTTTTCTGACCAGTTCTTCAATTTCTTCGTTACTCAGAGTAAAGTTTTTGCCTTGCAATTCAAGAATAAGCTCAACGCAAACCTCAATGAAATCAGCGTCTATCTCCTCATAAGGCTTTTCCATTTCCGTATTCAGCACGGCGTAAAGATGCTCTATAAGTTGATTTTTATTGCTTTCCGGATTGTTCACAGTAACTTTCACTCCTTTCATTTTTTTACCCCCTTCACTTATATATGTCAAAAAAGTGAAAAGGCAACAAATTTTTTAAAAAAATTTTCAGAAAAAGAGTTTTAATATAAGCTGACCTAGCGAACAAAGCACTAAGAATTCCATTACCTCCAGCTTTTTGTTGAGGCGCGAAACCATAACACTGACATTTTTGCGGTTAGTATTCAATTCCTCTGCAATTTGGCTATGTGATTTGTTTTCAATGTAGTGCTTTTGATAAAGAATTTTTTCCTTCTCGGTTAGCCTCTCGTAAACCATGTTACGTAAATTTTCAATATCAAGGTTATCAAAATAGTTGTTCTTTTCAAGCAAATCGCATATGTTTGCGGTTTCATCTTCAATATCGAAATTTTCAAGGGTTATGTAATTCGTTTCCTTTTGAAGCTTTCGGTTATGCTCTTTGGTTTTCAGGTCAGCAGTTTTAAAAAGCCAGCCCTTAATGTTTTTGTCATCAAGAGTATCGCATTTCTGCTGAAAAAGAAGAAAAACATCCTGAGCTATATCCTTAGCATCGTGAGCGTTGTGATTGAGTCTTGTAAGGCAGAATTTGTAAACCGATTCGTAATGAGTTTTAGCAATCAAATCAGCTTTGATTTTATCAATCACAGCTCCACTCCCTTTCCATTACTTTTATTAATAATATAAAGTATATCATAAAAGGAAAAATATTCAAGAAGTGAGTTGTTTTTTTCGGCTTTTGTGAAAACAAAAAGTTCAGTATAAATTTTTTAGTTTTATAAAAATTTTAAAAAAATATGTTGCCTTTTCAGAATTCTGACATATATAAATAGACAGGTGAATCTGTCTGCCAAAGGGAAGGCAAAAAAGGGTATGATATTTAAATTTGATATTCGGCGCGGCTCCGTATGATTGCCCTGTGCGGCTTTGCCTTCCCTGTTTTTATAAAAACGTAATAAGTCGGATTGCAAAATAGATAAAGTTTATTTATCGCAAAAACAAAAAGAGTAATACCAAACGGTATTACTCTTTTTATGGTCGGAGTGAAGAGACTTGAACTCCCGACATCCTCACTTCGTGCCTCTTGTGGTATCCAAAATCGTTGGTCGCTCCTGTTCGTCGCTAACGATTTTGACCACTGCGCCTATGAACACTCCCTGTTTCTGCCGCCGGCAGCGGTCGTGTTCATAGCCCAAAGCAGGAAACCTGCTTTGTGAGCAGTTAGTAGAAAGATAAAGTTTATTCATTGCAAAAAATAAAAGTTCCAACCTAATGGTTGAAACTTTTATGTGGTCGGAGTGAAGAGACTTGAACTCCCGACATCCTGCTCCCAAAGCAGGCGCGCTACCAACTGCGCTACACCCCGAAATGCTATCGTGTCCGACAACTGCTAAATTATAATTGATAATTATAAAAAAGTCAATAGTTATTTTGAAAAAATATTGATTTGTGTTGGAATATTATTATTGTAAAATATTAACAAATGTGGTAGTATTAAAATGTATAAGCATATATGCTTTCCAACATGGTGTTTTTATGGAGGTAATGGTATGAAAAAAATTGTTTCAATTGTTTTGGCGCTTTGCCTTACAGTTGCGTTGGCGGTTCCTGCTTTTGGTGCTATCAATGTTGATAACGGCGACGTTTCCTTCGCTGTTGCATCAGACTTGCACTATAATGTACCGGAAGAGGAGTTGGAATGGTATTCTGAGGACCCGATTTACGGCTACGCTAACCGTCGTGCTGCAATGGAAAATGAAAGCGGTCTTATTATCGACGAGTTTTTGAATCAGTGTGCGGTAGATGACAATGTTCAGTTTGTGCTTATTTCAGGCGACCTTGCTGATAACGGCAGAAGCATTCCTGAAGAGCATTTTGCAGTAGCTGAAAAGCTGGCAAAATTTGAAAAGGATACCGGCAAGCAGGTTTATGTTATACCCGGTAACCACGATTTCGGTAACCTTGGCGAGTATTGCGAGGTTGATATTGAAAGATTTGTAGATATATATGCTGATTTTGGTTATAACCAGGCTCTTACAAGAGTTGAGGGTACAGGCTCATACACCGCAGACCTTGGCGGAAAATACCGTCTTATTGCTCTTGACAGTAATGATCCGGATAGATCAACTGAGGACGGTATGACGGAGGAAAGAGTTCAGTGGGTTATCGACGAAGCTAAAAAAGCTAAAGATGATGGCAAATATCCTATTCTTATGATGCATCATAACCTTCTTGATCACCTTCCTGTTCAGCGCGTTCTCAGCCATGATTTCATTATAAGAAATCATGAGGTTACAGCAGAGCGTTGGGCAAATGCCGGTATCAAGCTTGTTTTCTCAGGCCATGAGCACTGCAGCGATGCTACATCAAAAACAAGTGCATTAGGTAATGTTATTACAGATTTTGCAACAACCTCTCTTACCATGTATCCGTTACAGTACAGATATTTTGAAATTACAGATACAACTATCTGCTACGATGTAAGAACAGTTGATTCTATTGATACAGATACACTTCAGAAAAATGTTAAGGGCTATTCAAAAGAGCAGATTGATGCTATGAATAACGGTCTTAACGCTTTTGCAAAGCAGTTCCTTAAAAATGGTATTGAATACAGGCTTGAGCTTGGCTTTACTGATGAGAAGTTAGGTATTAAGCCTGGTGATATTTACTATGACGTTGTAAGAGCAGTTATTGATGAGCTTACAGTTGCTCTTAATGACCCGTTATATGGAGAAGGCGGTATTCAGGAGCGCGCTGCAGCAGAAGGTATTGAAATTCCTGACAGTGATTATGTAGACGGTTGGGATGTTGCCACAGACCTTGTTGCCGCTCACTATGCAGGTAGCGAGAATTATCCGTTGAGTGAGCGAGATGTTAAGATTCTCTTTACTACGCTTGCTTATATTATCAGATGTGAGCTTGCAACATTGGAAGACCAGACTGTTGTTTACGACTGGATAGAGGCAGTTGTGCTTGCAACAAGCGGTTCTTTAGGCGGCGATGAGATTTTAAATTCTACGTTCCCTGATGGTCAGGTTACACCTGCAGAATATTTTGCACTTGCTCTTCTTTCTCCGCTACTTCAGTCATTTACTGTTGATGATGAGGTGGATGATAACACAGGTTATATCGGCGGTTACGGTAATTCAAATAATCTTGAGAATTTTGGCGCAGGCATCTTTATTGGTTTTAGTGATTTTATAGAAAGAATTATGATTATATTTGACTACATTCTTAAGGCCTTTGGTGCGTTTGTAGTAGTATAATGGTGGTGCAACAATGACAGAAATTCCTGAAATCTTTTCTGTTCTCGATGAGAATGGTGAAGAAATAAAATGCAGAACTATTCTGATGTTTACAAGTCCTCAAAGCGAAAAGGACATTGTAGTGTATACAGATGATACCGTAAATGAAGATGGCTTGGAAAACATTTACGTTTCATACTATTGCTACGATGATGAAATTCTTCGACTTCTTGATATAGATAATCAGGACGATTGGGCACTTGTGCAGGAGGTTCTTGCAGAGGTAACAGAAGATGAGGAAGAGGCGTAAGCCTCTTCTTCTTTAATATGAGGTTGTTTATGTCTATCGAGATAATAAATCAGGTAAGTAAAACTTTTTTTGAGCCTATTGAGAAAAGACGCACGTCATGTAGGGGAATAGTTATAAAAGACGGCAAGGTGCTTCTTTCCCACGAATTGAAGAAAGATGTATATATGTCGCCGGGCGGTGGTCTTGAAGAAGGCGAGAGTCTTGCAGAATGTTGCAAGCGCGAAATTCTTGAGGAAACAGGTGTTATAGCGTCTGTTGGAGAGCAGGTTTTTACTATAAATGAATATGTTTTCAATGAATTATACATTGCTCACTATTTTATTTGTAGCCCGACAGGTGAGGGAGAAGCCAGCCTTACTCCAACGGAAATTGACCACAAAATGGTTCCTGAATGGATAGATATTGAAAAAGCAATTGAGACTTTTTCTCATTATCCCGAAAGAACACCCGACCACGAAAGTTTATATTTAAGAGAATATACTGTATTGACAAAATTAAAAGAGAAAGCAGTCCTTTGATTGCTTTCTCTTTTTGCAACATATCGTTGCTTTACTATAGCCGAAAAGAGTTGCTGTTTATAATATAGTGAATGCAGATGTCAGTTTTACCAGCAGAACAGGTTGTTTTAGATATATATGGATAGTAAAAAAAGAGCAAGTCGAAAGACTTGCTCTTTTTGGCGCGCCGGAAGGGACTCGACGGGCTCTGCCCGTCACTCGCTTCGCGAACACCCGATTATGTTCGGCTTCGCCGAGTGGGGTTCGAGTCCCAGGTAATTGTTTTTGGGACAAAATAAAAAAACAGCACAACTGATGTTGTACTGTTTCTTGTGGCGCGCCGGAAGGGACTCGAACCCCTGACCTTCTGGTTCGTAGTTTTATAAGTGGTGTTTTAAGTTATTTTGTTTTAAGTTACACAAATCCATAAAAACCCTTTATGTATCAAGGGTTTTTAATGATAATTTAACATCGTTTACATTCAATAATTGGTATTTCAAAACACCCTGAAAATTTACTAATATGGAAAAGTGTTAGAAAAAGTGTTAGAAAAAGGTAACGCTATCATTAAATCTGTCATTCAATCTGCTGTGGCATTAAGTTTGAAATGTTTGATTAATTCAGGGATTTGAAACCCCTGTGCTACACTATAACAAACCGACCTGTACTTTTCATAAATGTATAGTGGGTTTGCACATTTTCAATTAATAACCATAGCTTAGAAATTACAAGTATCGCACTTGTTTTTATTTAATATGAGGATTAGGTACAACATTTAAACTTTTCTATGAAAAGCTTCAAGGTATTTGTAACTATTTTGTTGTAATACTATAGAAATAAAGAACGTTTGCAAAGTTGGTTGCCTTTAGTGCTTATAAATGCACACTCGTTAAAAATTGAATATTACACTCATGGAATATTAGCTCAATCGTGATGAGTGCTTGACTGGTAGTCAAGGGTTCAGTCCCTCTGCTCCACCATAAAATCCGTAATTATTTTGATTGCGGATTTTTTACAATATCGTTCAGAACAATTGTGTTTACCTACTTTGTTTGTGTTGGTATTCTTACATCCGTTGCAAACCGCCTGCTCCTATGATATAATAAATCAACAAATTTTTTTGCGATGTTTCAAAGAGAGGAGCACCAATGAAAGTTCAGGTTGGAACAATTTTAGAGTTAGAATCAAATAATTATACAATTACTGAATGGATTGATAACGGCGGAAATGGCACTGTGTGGAAAGCCGAAGTAAATGGTGATTCTTGCATATATGCTGTAAAACTCTTGAATAATGGAAATGATAAAAACAAAATAAAACTTGCTCGATTTGAACGAGAATGTCAGTTCTGTAAAAAAGCCGATAATAAGCATATTGTCAAAATTTTTGATTATTTTGCAGAAGAAGGCAAAGCGTATAGTGTTATGCCGTATTATTCAAGAAATCTTCGTTCTATTATTGCTGAAGAGAATGATTCGTTTGTATTGTTGGACTATATTATTCAGTTGTGCGAAGCTATTCAGTTTATTCATAATTATGGTGATGGTATTATTCATAGGGATTTGAAACCAGAGAATATACTTGTAGATGATAAAAATACATTGGTTTTGACCGATTTTGGCATTGCACATTTTGAGGATTCCACAAAAACCAAAACAAGGGATTGGTTAGGCAATCGTCGCTATGCCGCCCCGGAACAATTAGCAACAGATGATGTCACTACTGCTTGTGATATATATGCTCTTGGAAGAATTATAAATGAGCTTTTTACCAAACAGAATCCATCTGGAGAAGATTTTTTAACAGTTGCAGATAAAAATCCACTTCTGTTTCCATTGGATAGTATTGTACAGAAATGCAGAATTCAAAACCCAGAACTTCGTCCTAATATTGATGAAATATTAACGGAATTATATTTGCTTGAAGGTGAAATAAAGGATAAAATTGAAGACATTAAAACATCAATCTATCCTATAGAAGATACTGGTTATTCCGAAGATGAAGAAGATGCGATTATAACACAAGCAACGCAGGATATACTTTTAGCAGAGTACATTTTTGAAAACTTACCTGATGAAAAATTGGAAGAACTTAATACTATTTATCATCGTAATATATTATATGATGTTGATGGCTCTATACAAAATTTGCTGTTCCAGACTTTTGTGTTAGATTACTGTTTTCATAAATTTAAATCTGAATCTAATTCGTATATCAATGGACAATCATACGAAGCATTGAACCTCGATGTCCCAAAGGATAAAGCATTATACGATGAATTAAACACTATTTTGGATAACCATAAAATTCCATACGTTTACAGAGATATAACGGCACGTATTAAGAAATTCTTCTGTTCATGTTGCAACTATCATTGTGTAGAGTTATTGAGAGATATTAAAGATTTATGCAGTCATGAAAGTCCTGTGATAAAAGCTCCTATTTTACACATTGTATATATTCTTAGAAAATATTTAGCAAAAGAAGACTTAAGAGAAATAGTTTTTTTAGACTATATAACTATTAGTTGGGAATCTGAGCCTGATATTAAATTCGAGCAATCGGAAATTTATATATCATTAGACCAAGAAGAAATAAAAATACTAAACACTCTTGCGGAGCAATATGATGTAATTTATGCTAAAGCTGACTTTAAACATTATTATGTAAGGTTCAAAACAAGTGATGCGTTTGAGAAATTTAAAAATTATGCTCTTGAGTTATCACGCCCATACTATATTTTTGAAGGAGATGTTGAAAAGGTTATCCGGGTTAGGCGTAAATATCGTAATATTGTTGAATTGGAGCCGTTGGACTCGTTTGACATAACAAATACATTGGCGAAAATCTTAGGATTAAGAAATGATTATTGAGTAAATGTAAAAAAGACTGAGCAGGGTTCAAAATGAACTCTGCTTTTTTATGCCACTTCAGCAATACCCCCATTAACTGATCAACTGAAGGCGTTTTTGTGTATATTGGAAAAGAGAATTAACAGGTGAACATCCCAAAGCAACAAATCTCAATAATGTGTGGGATATTAGCTCAGCTGTGATGAGTGCTTGACCAACAATCAAGAGTTCTTGGGTTCGCTCCCCCCATAATGGACATATACGAACGCTTTATATTGAGAAGAAGGTCTTTGCCGTTACTGAAGAAATACCACCCTAACCTTGATCTGATTGTATGGTATTTTAATAAAATCTATTTAGTATTAAAAATTTCGACTGTTTTGGTTTTGATTTACTATGTTCTTCAAAAACATCTTGCATTTGACTGTTTATTGTGGTATCATAATTGGGCATTTTGAAAAAACACTTGAAAAAAATGTCGAATAATGGTAGAATACATGTGAAAGATTACATATCAAAGACAGTGAGTGCTTAACGCGTAACATTTCTCACCGAGATATGCTAAATTGTCTGTCCCGTAAGTGTAATCTTACGGGGCTTTTGTGTTTTCAATACAAATTCAAACGGATCGTGAGGTTGTCAATTGAATAATGGAAAAAAAGAATGTCTTTGGAAAAGACTGTTTAAATATAAAAGATCACTTGTTGTCTACGCGATAATTATAGTATTGTCTCTTGTGCTAAGTTTTATTTTTATTAAAACTGGAGATTCAGCTGTTGCTGAAAAAATAAAGGCGTTTGTTTCCTTTGCTGTTGGAATATCGGGAACAATGGCGAGCCTATATTCTATATTTGTTTCAGCAAAAAGCGATTTGGAATTGAATGATGAAAAAAAAGCGCGCGAAGATTTTTTCAAAAAGCTTGATGAAAGGCTTGGGCATATTTCAGATAATACAGATTATATAAAAAATAATGTAGAAAGTGTTCTAAATAATAATGCTATTAAAGATGTTGCTGTCTGCTACAATATGCAACCAACTGATGAATCAAGTAATCCGGATGGTACTCCTGATACATCCGATACAAATGTCACTTCTTCTAACACTTGGAACTCTAAGGATAAAAGTAAAGAAACTGATGTTAGATAGTGAATTTAAGTTGTAAAAATGAGGTGTAATATATTATGTGCATGAAAAATGTAAATTTAACAGTAACATATGCTGACGTAATTGGTAATAAGGAAAATAATACGATTTCATTATTAAATATTAATAAACCATTTACTGTTACATATGATCAAGAAAAAAACCGTGTTATTGAAAAACTTACTATGGCGCTATTCATTAATGCGGTTGAACCAAAGGGAAAACAGAGCTTAGAAGAATCAGATCCAAGAGTGAAAATGATTTTTAGTAAAAAGTATAGATTCGGATTAAGGCTTACAGAATCTCATTCTGGTGTTTTTACAGATTTAGGTGAATTTTCTCTATGTCCAAATGATACTATAATCACAGATGCAACATGTTGTGATATATTTAAACATACACGGTTATGTGTTTTTGATAATATTAAGTTACCAAAACAACATGATAATGAGTTTTTCGTTATCAAACTTTTAATTAAGCCTATACTCGACGAAGAAACACATAATGATGATTGGATTGTACAAACAGTTTGTCCCATATCTTTTACAGAAAAAAAAGAGTCTTGATTATCAAGACTCTTTTTATATTCAAAATTAAAATCACAATGCAATTAATATGTTTTTGTTTATAAATTTCATCTACAACTCTGTTTACGACAATTTTTTCCATCAATCATATGTTATTATTGAATTCAATATGATGAAAGGTGATTTTATGAGTATAAAAAACATTAATATAACATTAACCTATGCAAATATAGTTGGAGACACAGTTTTGAATACTATTTCTTTTTTTAATATTGAGAAAAAGCATTATGTAAACATTAAAAGCAATAATAGATATATTCATTCCTTACAATTGGTTATTTTTATAAATGCTATACAAAACAAAAAAGAAACTTCAACAAAAATTGATCCCAGAAAGAAAATATCATTTAGCGAAAAATATGTTGTAAGAATAAGGCTTTCTGAAGAAATTAGTAAACAATTTACAGATTTAGGTGAGTTTGTTATCTTTCCAGAAGAAACTAGAACAATCTCTTTTGATGGCTATGAGATTTTCAAACACACACGCTTATGCATATTTGAAAACATAATCTTACTAGATAAAAAGAGCAATGAATCTTTTTTTATAAAAGTATTAATAAAACCGTTAAATAATAATTCAAATGATAAGAACACATGGATTGTGCAATCGGTTTATCCTATATATCTTACAGAGAAAAATTAATTGATGTTGTTTGAAAATGTTCATTTTTATTAATTATATAATATATTTGAGGGGTAAAAGATGATATTGTTATTATATACAGACATCTTTTTGTGGTGTTCTTCGATTATTATGTTTCCACTTGATGTCGCATGATGACCGTTCATTCCATTCAAAAAACCGATTTTTGTTTTATTACTACCATTCGCTAATATTTTGCTTAATTCTTTTATAAATGTATCTATTGTGTTTTCAGTTGTGCTAAGATATCCAGGTGCTGCAATTACAGAATACTCATAATTTGTTTTAGACATATACCAATACAAAATATTATTAACTTTTCTATCTCCTACATTTTCTCCTTTTTCTTTTGGCAAATACGCTATGCATAACATTTTAACACGTCCTTTTTTTAATTTTTTCGATTATATATTAATTTAATTCATCAGTATTTTTATACCCCTCAATCCTCTTTATCCACTCCTCTTTTTCTTCAGGAGTTAATTCTCTGAGTGGCTTGCGTAGGATTTTTGTTACTTTGGATGAATAAAATAACAATTCCAAATTTTCATCATGTAGAGGATTTTCCTTGATTCGCAGCCGAATGGCTTTTTTTAATATAAAAATTGTGAATGAAAATACTATTTTCTTTATCATTGTTTATGCACCTCCATACATATATGACAAAAATCGACAAAAACTTCATAAAAACTTCAAAAAATTTTCAGAAATATTTAAAATCGTGAAATTCGACAAAAAACGGCACCGTGTTTCGTACAACTACGACAACACGGTGTTTTTTATATATACCCATATGAAAGGAGTTGGTGATAAATATGAATCACCCGTAAAACCAAACAAAAAAATAGGAGTTGATTTTAATGAATACAGGTAAAAAGCATCCGAGATTAATCGGTATGTCCTATCATCACGAAAGAGAACTGAACTCTATTGAAGATGTTGCAAAATATATATGTGAAAAAGGTGTGTCAGGTGATGTAACAATTACATACGAAGACGGAACTCCGTTCTTAAACACCTTCGGAATATATATCGATAGAATTTCTGATAGGGAGTATCGTTCAGAATTGTTAAAAGTTCTTATTCCCATGCAGAAAGCATTGGACGGTACAGAAGAAATCTTTGACCCAGATGGCTCTGAAAAAATGGGAATCGAAATGTAAAAGAGGTGAAATTTTATGAGTGCATTTGACAATATGTCTCGATATGCAGAACGAATGCAGAAGCTGTATCCCGAAGGTACTCGTCTTGTGTTAAATAGTATGAATGACCCGTATGCTCCTGTTCCACCCGGTACAAGAGGCACAGTCGAATTCGTAGATGATGCCGGACAGATTCATATGAAATGGGATAATGGCAGAACACTTGCAATCGTTCCCAGTGAAGACGATTTCAGAAAGCTTACCGATGACGAATTGGCAGAAGAATCTGAAATTGAAGAATCAGAAGATTTCGAACAAACAATGTAAAAAGAGGTGTATAAAAACTAAATAATCAGAATGGTCGGATGCCGTATGGCAATCCGATTTTTTGATATGTTTGCAGGTATTGGTGGTTTTCGTACAGGATTAACTAAAATAGGAGGTTTTGAGTGTGTCGGTCATTGTGAAATTGATAAATACGCTAATGCAGCGTATTGTGCAATGTATAAAACCGGGGGTGAGCAATATTATGAAGATGCGCGAGAAATCGACCCCAAAAATCTCCCCAACTTTGACCTGCTCTGTGCAGGATTTCCTTGCCAAGCTTTCAGCGTTGCCGGAAAGCGAATGGGATTCAGTGATACAAGAGGAACTCTCTTCTTTGATATTGCCCGAATCCTTGAAGTTAAAAGACCTGAATTTGTATTCTTGGAAAACGTTCAAGGTTTGTTATCGCATGACTCAGGCGAAACACTTAAAACCATCTACTCCGTGCTTGTTGAAATGGGGTATAATCTCGAATGGTGTGTGCTTAACAGCAAATATTTCGGAGTCCCCCAACAAAGAAGGCGGTTGTATATTATCGGATATCTTGATGGAAGATGTACCGGACAAATATTTCCTGTCGAATGCTGCAATGGAGCGAATCTTAAAGAAATCATCCCCGGCAGTCAAGGACAGAGAGTCTATGACATAACAGGTGTTTCGTGTACATTGTGTGCAGGTGGAGGTGGTATGGGTGGTAAAACAGGATTATATTTCATTGATATGAATAGCGATCCCGTGACAACTCCCCAAGCACGATGCATAACTGCACGACAAGATTCAGGTGTAAGTAATCGCAGAGGTGAACACTCAGGTGTGTTGGTAGAAGATACTCCGAGAGCTGTATTGACACCAGACAGAGAAAAGGTTCGTCAGCAAGGCAGACGGATGAAAGAACCCGAAGAAGAGATGTTTACAATAACTGCTCAAGATGGACATGGTGTTTATCATAAAGGCAGAATTCGTAAGCTGATGCCTATTGAGTGTTGGCGTTTACAAGGGTTCAAAGATGAGCAATTTAATAAAGTTGTCGCATCCGGTATTAAGGATGGACAGTTATATAAGATGGCTGGTAACTCTGTGAGTGTACCGGTCATTTCTGCTATCGGCGGAAAGATCAAAGAAGTTAATGAAAAATATCAAATTGTAAAGGAGTGATAGTATGCCGAACCATGTTACTAATCGTATCAAGTTTTCGGGAGAACCCGAAAGAATCAGAGCTATTATGGAAGGTATAAAACACGATGAAATGGGTCTTGGCTCAGTCGATTTCAATAAGGTGATTCCTATGCCTAAATCATTGAATATTACGGCAGGTTCGATTACAGATAAAGGTCTTAAAGCATACAAAGACTTTGTTACTGTTCTTTTGTTTGATGGTGCAAACAAAGGGATTGACCTTCTGAATATCCCCGAAGAAAAAGAAACTATCTTTTTAAAACAGAGAACGGACATTAAAGAGGACGAGTGGTTAGCAGGTCGTCAGGCTTTCCGTAACATTCAGCAGTTCGGTTTTCCTACATGGTATGAATGGAGTATCAATAATTGGGATACAAAATGGAATGCCTACGACTGTATTGAAATTGAAGATGCATCAGAAGAAATGAATGAACTTTGTTTTAATACTGCTTGGTCTGCCCCACACCCTATTCTGTCAAAACTTGCACAGATGTATCCCGATGTTGAAATTGAACACGAATGGGCAGACGAGGACTTCGGTCATAATCTTGGTAGAGTAAAGTACAAGGGTGATACAATTCTTGAAGAATATATACCCGAAACAATGAAAGAAGCCTATGAGTTTGCTTTAAAGGTTCACGGATATGAAGATATGGCAACTGTAGGACTTTCTCTTAACTCAACTGAAACCGACTATATTCCTATTTGGCAAGAGAATTTATCTGTTGTTCAGTTTCAGGATAAGGTATTCCTGTTCTCTGAAAGCAGAATGTCTGCAGATGAAATTCCTAAAGGTTTTTACTCTTATGAATGCAGGACAAGTGATGACCAAAGTTTCTTGGCAACTCTTGAACCAAAGGTGAAAGTAAACTTTGGTGGCACTCTCATAACAGATGAACCACTTGATTTCGGAGAGAAAGGTTTCATAGACCTTACAAAAGAACCAATTTTAATTTCCGATATTGATGAGGTTTCCTTTGAAAGATTTATGAACGACAAGACAGAAATTGAGGAAGAAATGTTAGGTGATGAAAAGTGTCAGTTAAGTCAGTAAATACAGAGGAACTTCGTAATATGTCCAGTACCGAAGGTCTTGTGTTGCAGGGCTGTGGTGGTGAACTGAAAGAATGGATTGACGGCATCAACGGATTGTTTAAAAGGAGTGGAATTCTCCTTGAAGACAGCGAATTCAAAGAAGATGACTGTTATACCTTTAAAAACGGTGAACTCACTTGTTTGCTGCTCCCCTTCAATGATGAAATTAGCATTGATTTAGGAAAAATGGCAATGTGGCGTTTGCAGACACATCAGGACCTTGGTGGTACTTGGTTTTCAGATTATGTGGATAATCGTCTTGGTGGTTTCATTAATGAGAATGATTCTGTCGAAGAAAAAGTCAAACCCGATTGTGCTTTGATTGGAGAAGATGGCAATATTTTCAATCTTATGGGTATTGCATCAAGAACTTTAAAAGAAAACGGTATGGCTAATGAAGCCAAAGAAATGTGTGAGCGTGTAAGGTCATCAGGCAGTTATTACGAAGCTCTCGGTGTTATCGGTGAATATGTCAATATCACCTCCTCCGAAGACATGACCGAAGATGAAAGCGAAGGAATTGCATTACAATGAGTGAAATCCTTGCATTTATCATAGGTGCTATGTTAAGCAGTATAGTAACTACCATAGCGATGTGTTGCGTTTTTATAAACAAAAAGAATTATTATGAAGAAAAAATCATAGAACTTCAAAAATCAAATAAGCAAGAGTAAGACGGTATTTATCACAAAATGATGAATACCGTCTTTTTTTATGCCCAAAAGTGAGGTGATTCAATGAAAACTCCTGTATCAAGGGTTGGTAACAAAAGTTCAATACTCAACATTCTCTATGCTGTATTTCCTTTACAGTACGGCAGATTTGTTGATGTGTTCGGTGGTTCCGGTAGCGTCCTTCTAGGAAAAGAGCAGGTTGACTCCTTCGAGGTTTACAATGACTATGACAGGAATTTAGTAAACCTTTTCCATTGCATGAAGGAACGAACTATGGCAACAATTCGTGAAATCGGCTTTTGCAATCTTAACTCACGTGAGGATTTTAACTCTGTTAAAAAGTTCTTTGAGTTTGAAGAATTCAAAGATGATTTTTACAGAGAAGAATTACTGTTGACAGAACTGATGTTTCCACCACCCGAAGCAAATGAACTTAATGAAATAAGAACTCGTATTACTAAAGACTATGATGTCCGTAGAGCAGCAATGTTTCTCAAACTCTTACGATACAGTTATTCAAGCGGCTGTAAGTCTTTTGCATCACAGCCATTTGATATACGAAAGTTGTTTGAGCTTATAAAACAACTTGAAAACAGAATGGCAAATGTAGTGGTTGAAAACCAGGACTTTGAAACGCTTATAAAACACTACGACAGACAGGATACTTTTTTCTATGCTGATCCCCCATATTTTTCTACTGAAGATATGTATGCTGTAGGCTTTAACTGGAATGATCACGTGCGCTTAAAGGATACACTTTCCAAAATACAAGGTAAGTTCTTGCTTTCATATAACGATTGTCCTGAGATAAGGGAACTGTACAAAGGCTTTTCTATGCTTGATTTTTCTCGTACTCATTCTATGGCACAAAGGTACGAAGCTGGAAAAGAATTTAAAGAGTTGCTTATATCAAACTATGACTTATACGAAAGGGAACGAAGCAAACCACAACAGTTAACTTTATTCAGTTGTTGTGGTGATGATAAATATGATTACGAAAAAGTGTTAAAGGAGTGTATCGTCCAATGCAGAATCCAGAATTAAATCAAGACAGTATATATCTTTCTATACCTCTTGAAGATTTTGAGAGTTTAAATATTTCGGTAGAAAGAGTGTGTTCTACTCGTTCAGGTATGGGAACATTACAAATCAAAATAACAAATAACGAAAGCGAGGCTGATAGCTAATGGCAAAAATATATCGTGTTCTTGGGAAAAAAGGAAGGGTTACAATTCCTTTTGAATTGAGGCAGTCCGTCGGTTTTAAATATAACGATATTTTATCATTTACCGAATCCGAGGATGGGAATTCAATAATTGTTAAAAGAGAAAAAGTCTGTGATAACTGTAATTTAACTAATTCCTCACAGATCGATAAAATGACTTTATTTGATTTTTTGAATCAACTTCCCGTTGAGCAGCAAAAAGCTGCACTTGTTCATCTTTCGGTTAAATGGGCAACGGAACAGGCAGGTGTTAATCTTGAAAATTAAAATATTCCAAATCAATAATGAACGAGATGCACACGATGTTAAGTTTATGAACCTTGACAGAACTGCACGAATTCAGAAAACAGACAAAATAGACCCACAAATATATGATGAGGTTTTCAGTGGTGATATTGATGCGAAAACACTTGAAGATGTTTTCACTCGTTTTAACACAGAATCTCATCCACTTCACAGAGGGCACTCTCTTTCCGTTTCGGACATCGTCCAAACAGATGAGGGTGCCTTTTTTTGTGATTCTGTAGGTTTCCAAAAGGTTGATTTTGATGCAACCCTTACGCAGAAACCCGACAACTTAATGACTATCGTCTATGTTGAGCCAAACCGTCCTCCGTTTGTTTCTGAGGTGGCACACACCCTTGAAGCAGAGCAGAGGGCTGTATGTGGATACATAGAACCGATATACATGGAAGATGACAATGTCTGTCTTATAGGCAACGAAGAATCAAAACTTATGGGTATGGCAGGTAACCGTAGACTTGGTGAAAGCACCATCATTGCCGGACCCTTCTTTGTTGTAGGATTGACAGAGGATGACTTCCGTTCACTTACAGATGAGGAGGTGATGACATATATGGAACGGTTCAAAGAACCTGAACAGATTTCTCAGGCAGAAGTTGAATCGGACATGGGATTCACAATTATAAATTTCAGTTAAACGAAAGGTAGGTAAAAAATTATGGCACAGAAAAAACAGCCACTTGTAAATGCGAAAATTGATCGCATGGTAAATCAGGTAGATAGCAAAATCAAAGCATATGCCAGTGCAAATATTGCAGGTGCATTTGCTATTCACGGTCTTAAAGTAATTGACTCGTCAAAAGGTCTCTTTGTTCAGATGCCTCAGAGTGTATATACCAAAGATGGTGAAAAGAAATATAGCGATATCTTCCATGCTATTACGGCAGATGCAAGAAACGAAATTAATGCAGCCGTTCTTAAATCATACGAAGAAAGACTTCGCATGGATGAAGCAGAAGCAATGAGTGAGCAGCCTGACGATGATGTCGAGGCTGCTTTTTCACAGTCAATGTAATTAAAAGAAAGTTGAGGTAAAAAATTATGTTTAAAAAAATCAAAGATAAGGTTATGTCCTTAAAAGCAAAAGCTGTTGAAGTTATCGAAACAAAAACAGCAGAAACCTATGTAGACACAGGTGTCAAAGTTCTCATCGCAGTCGTAATCGGCGCTCTCCTTCTCACTCTCCTTTATGGTCTCTTTGAAGACACCATCATGCCCACCGTTGTAACAAAGGTTCAGGGCCTTTTCAATTACGCAGGTTAATCCTAATTAAATAAGAAAGTTGAGGTAAAAATTTATGTTTAAGAAAATCAAAGATAAAGTAATGTCCATCAAAGCAAAGGCTGTTGAGGTTATCAAAACAAAAACAGCTGAAACCTATGTTGATACAGGTGTTAAGGTTCTCATCGCTGTTGTTATCGGTGCTCTTATTCTTGCCCTTCTCTATGCCCTTTTTGAAGACACAATTGCTCCGGCAGTTGAAACCAAAGTGGGCGAAATTTTCAATTACGCAGGTTAAGAGAATGACATACGGTGGGAGTTTTAATACTCCCACCAATCTTTTGAAAGAAGAATTTTATGAATTTAATTGTTGGGCCGATTATGCCGAAAGTTATTGATGTAACGGTTGAAACACTTTGCAAGTTATTTGGTATATCGGTTATTCTTGGCACAGTTGTATTGGCAACTGTATTGATTGCGAAATATGCCCTTAAAAGATGGGGTGGCGAGAAGGTAAAAACTATTGCAGATTTTATAGGCGTTGGTGTCGGAGTAACAGTACTTTTGCTATATTTTTTCGGTTGCACCACTATGGCAGTGCGTGGTATTTTGTTCAGCTTAATTCTCCTTTTAGCATCTTTTAGTGATATTAAATCAAGAGAATGTGATGACTGGCTCCATGTAATGATTGTTGTAGTGGCATTTGTAGGCTTTGAACTGTCAAGTATACCGAGCATGTTGATATCTGCTTTTATCGTTTCCTTGCTGATGATATTAAGCATCTTCATAGGAAAAGGAAGAATCGGTGGTGCAGATATAAAGCTCTGTATCGCAAGTTCATTGGTGCTTGGTTTAAAGAACAGCGTTATAGGTCTTACCTTGGGTTTGGTACTCGCAATTCTTATGAACATTAAAAGAAACAAAAAAGAGGGTTTTCCCCTCGTTCCATATCTTGCCACAGGATTTATGGTGGCATATTTCATTTAACAGGAGGTTATTTATAAATGAAAAACAGAACAATTATAGGTATCATCTGCATGGCACTTGCTGTTGTAATGACCTTCGTAGTTGCTCCTATTGTTACGAATATTACAAGCGACACAACAAAGATAGTACGACTTGCACAGGATGTAAAACAGGGATCACCCATTACAGAAGATGTAGTTGAGGTGGTTAAGGTTGATAAAGACTCAATCCCTGCAGGTGCTATCGAAGACAAAGCTGATGTCGTAGGTAAATATGCTGCATCAATTCTTTATACAGGTGATTTTTTCACAAAGGCAAAACTTACCAATAACGGTAATACTGCTGAAGATGTATTCGCAACACTTGATGGTAAACATGTAGCAATCAGCGTAACAGTAGACAGTCTTGCGGCAGGTGTATCAGGTAAGCTCCAGAACGGAGATATCGTAACATTCCTTATTGTCAATAACGACACTAACAAAGCAGTAACTCCTCCCGAACTTAAATATATGAAGGTTATAACCACGACTACATCGGGTGGTATTGATAAAGATGCAGTAATTAAGAATGAAGACGGAAGTTATGAACTCCCAAGTACAATTACTGTTCTTGCAAATACACAACAGGCAAAGTTACTTGCAGAATATGAAGGTAATGCAGAAATTCATGCGGCACTT
>JAEIGA010005098.1_pt1 | contig 20168 bp, 16 predicted proteins | sample 9270691 | NCBI WGS metagenome assembly JAEIGA01 (sample SAMN17057246, study PRJNA624740) | gut metagenome | biome: biome; isolation source: fecal sample | host: Bos grunniens | place: China: Xizang | collected 2019 | reverse complement strand
ATACGCAGACCAAATGGTGTCTTAAAAAGAACATACCATACAATAAACGGAACAATAATCGCAACATAAGATATTACATAAACATTAGAAAAGAAAATATCTCCAATTACAGGAATATCACTTAGTAACGGAATATCTGTTTTATTGAAACGTACAGATATACGGTCAGTTTGTCCTTTATCATACATTAATTTCACCAAGAATAGAGATAGACCTACGGCTAAGAAGTTCAGAGCCACACCACTTACTGTTTGATCGGCACGGAACGTAATAGATGCCACAGCATGTAATAATGAAAATAGCATACCTACAGCCATTGCTGCAACGATAGCAAGCCATGGAGTCAACCCGCCAAGAGCATCACCAAATGTTAGAGTGAAAACAATCGATGTGAATGCCCCGAAAACCATTAATCCTTCTAAACCAATGTTAACAACACCTGTACGCTCAGAAAATACGCCACCTATTGCTGTAAAAATAAGAGGAGCAGCTAAAGCAATCATCGAAGGAATGATAATATGCAAAATATCTACAAAGCTCATTTATTTCGCCCCCTTACGTTTCTTACGTTCTAAGAACACACGAATTACATAGCTTGAAGCTACAAAGAAAATAATAAGTGCTATTACGATATCAACCAATTCATTAGGAACACCAGCTACGAACGGCATATTTAAAGCTCCCATTTTCAATGCTCCAAACAGCGTACCAGCTAAAATAACACCGATTGCCGTGTTTCCGCCTAATAAAGCAACGGCGATGCCATCAAATCCTATACCTGTAAAACCACTTTTAACCGAAGTGAACTCATATGTTCCTAAACCTTCCATAGCGCCAGCCAATCCTGCTAGAGCCCCTGAAATAACCATTGATAAAACGATGTTTTTACTAACATTCATACCTGCATAACGAGAAGCTTCCTCATTAAAACCTACTGCTTTAAGCTCGTAACCTGTCTTCGTTTTTTCAAGAATAAACCACATGACAATTGCACCTAAGATAGCAACAATAATCCCCCAGTGGAAACGAGAATGGTCTGTTAAACCAGATAAGAAAGCAGAACGTAAAGATGCCGTTTCAGCGATTCGCTCTGTCGTATCCGAGTTGTCTGTCAATACATTACGAATTAAGTAATTCGTTACATATAATGCCGTATAATTCAGCATGATGGATACGATTACTTCATGTACTCGTAACTTGGCTTTTAGTAAACCAGGAATAGCTGCCCATAATGCACCAGCCACAGCAGCTGCAAGAATTGCAACGATTACGTGAATCCCAGCTGGTAGGTCAAAAGCAATACCTACCCAAACTGCTGCGAACCATCCCATAATTAACTGTCCTTCTACACCGATATTAAAAAGACCTGTTTTGAAGGCAAATGCAACCGCAAGACCTGCCAATACCAATGGTGTAGCTTGTCTGATTGTTTCACCGATGTTGTATTCATTACCAATTACACCTTCTAATAGTGCCGAATATCCTAAAATCGGATTATATCCTGAAACAAACATGATAATTGCCCCTGCCAGAAGTCCTAGCAATACGGCGATAATCGGCACTAATAAATTGACCGTACGTTTAGACATTATTTACTTCCCCCGCTTCCTTTCTCTTGCTTCCTGCCATTAGAAGACCAAGCTCTTGTTCCGTGGTTTCCTTCGGATCAACAACAGCAACTACTTGTCCTTCATACATAACAGCGATGCGATCACTTACGTTCATGATTTCATCCAGTTCAAATGAAACTAATAATACCGCTTTACCTTGATCACGTTGCTCAATTAGACGTTTGTGAATGAATTCGATTGCGCCAACGTCCAATCCTCGTGTCGGCTGTGCTGCGATTAAAAAATCTGGCTTGCGGTCAATTTCACGACCGATAATCGCTTTTTGCTGATTACCACCAGATAACGCTCGAGCTAAAGTACTTTCACTAGGTGTTCGCACATCGTATTCTGCAATAATTTCTTTAGCCTTCTTAACAATCTCATTTTGATTCAAAACACCATAATTAGAGTATGGCTTTTTGTAATACGTTTGAAGTACCATGTTATCGCTCATCGAGTAATCCAAAACGAGTCCGTGTTTATGTCGATCTTGAGGAATATGACCTACTCCGGATTCAGTCACTTTACGCGGCGTGAAGTTTGTTATATCTTTATCATTTAAGCGAATTGTGCCGGATTCTATTTTTCGGAGTCCAGTAATTGCTTCAATCAATTCAGATTGCCCATTGCCGTCAACACCAGCGATACCCACAATCTCACCAGCTCTAACATTGAGATTTAAATTATTTACGGCATTTACACGGCGAGCATCTTTAACAACCAGATTTTCAATCTTAAGTACATCCTGTTTTGGAATAGCTTCTATTTTCTCAGTTTTGAAGACTACTTCACGGCCAACCATTAAACTAGCAAGCTCATTTTCATTAGTTTCCGAAACATTAACTGTTCCTATTCCTTGACCTTTACGAATAACTGTTACGCGATCGCACACTTCCATAATTTCTTTTAGCTTGTGCGTAATTAGAATAATAGATTTACCTTCAGCGATTAACTTTTTCATAATAGAAATCAATTCTTTGATTTCTTGCGGGGTAAGTACTGCAGTAGGTTCATCAAAAATAAGGATGTTCGCTCCGCGATATAGAGTTTTTAAAATTTCTACACGTTGTTGCATACCTACAGATATATCCGCAATTTTCGCATCTGGATCAACACTTAAACCATATTGATCAGATATTTTTTTCACTTCTTCACTTGCTTCTTTTAAATTGATTTTACCGAACTTTGTGGGCTCTTTACCTAAAATGATATTTTCGGTTACAGTTAGCGTATCAACCAGCATAAAATGTTGGTGAACCATTCCTATTCCTAAATCATTCGCAATATTCGGGTTAGAGATATGTACTTTTTCTCCATTAACGCGAATTTCACCTTTTTCAGGCTGATAAAGACCAAATAATACATTCATTAAAGTGGATTTCCCAGCCCCATTTTCGCCTAGTAAAGCGTGAATTTCGCCTTTTTTAACCTGTAACGTAATATTATCATTCGCTACAATTCCAGGAAACTCTTTCCTAATGTCAAGCATTTCAATAACATATTCCACTTTTTTATTCACTCCCTTAAGAACTTCTTTTTTAAAAAAGCAAAGGATAACATGTAAGAAGTCCTACAACTTACATCCTTTCATTTACTTTTTTACTTAGGTTCCTTAGCTTTCAATCGTCTGTTTATCCCAATATATGAATCTCACATTTTAAAGTATGTTTCACCTTTCATGAAACCGCTTTCCGTCATTAATTTACAATAGTATATAATAAATTAACAATAAAAAAAATTCAATCCATCAAAATTATGTCGTAAATGAAGGAATACCTTATAAACTGGTATTCCTTCACTTAGAAGAATATTTTTTTAGAATCCCATAGCCTTTAACTCATCGCGAGTTTTAGGAACTGTGATTTCACCTGATTTAATTTTTCCAGTCCACTCTTCGACCGCTGTTAATGCTTCAGCAGAAACATTATCCTGTGTTGGAGCAATACCTACTCCACCTTCTTCAAGACCATACTCAATCACTTCACCGCCAGGGAAGTTTCCAGCCAATGTTCTTTCAGAAAGATCTTTAACAGCAAGGTCTACTCGTTTAACCATTGAAGTTAGAGTTACATTTAAATCCGATTCAGGTACTTTACCTTCTTCAGCTTGGTCACGGTCTACACCGATTACCCAAACGTTTGCTTCAGGATCAGCCTGTTTCATTTCTGTAGCAGCAGTGAAAACACCATTACCAGTTCCGCCAGCAGCATGATAAATGATATCGATACCTTGTTTGTACATTGAATTAGCAATTTCTTTACCAATTTCTGCTTTACCGAAATCATTTGCATATTGTACAAGTACTTCAGCATCAGGTTTAACAGATTTTACACCAGCAATAAATCCTACTTCAAACTTATTGATAAGCTCGGAATCAACTCCACCAATGAAACCAATTTTGTTCGACTCTGTAGTAAGAGCTGCAACAACACCTACTAAGAATGAACCTTGTTCTTCTTTAAATGTGATGCTAGCAATATTGTCTCCTTCTACAACAGAATCAACAATTGCTAATTTTGCTTCTGGACGTTGTTCCGCTACTTCTTTAACGCTATCAGCCAATAAGAAACCAATACCGAAAACAAGGTCAAAATCATTACGAACCATAGCGTTCAAGTTAGTAGCATAATCTGCATCACTATTAGATTGAAGATAATTATATCCGTCATTACCTTGTTTAATGTCATTATCTTTACCAAATGCTTGAAGCCCTTCCCACGCTGATTGGTTGAATGATTTATCATCAACACCGCCAATATCAGTAACCATACCTACTGTGAATTTTGTTTCTTCTTTTGCATCCCCAGAATTGCTTTTCTCACTTGTTTCCTCTTTGCTCCCACAAGCACCAAGAATTGTTCCTGCTGCTAATACTAGAGATAATGCCATACCGAATTTACGCTTTTTCAAAGTAACTCCCCCAATTACACTTCATTTTTTGTTCGAATGAATCTGAATGTTTAAAACAGAAAAAATCACGTAATCTTTGTTCCTACAAGGCATGTCTCAACTTTTAAAATTAATAACCCATTGCTTTTAATTCTGCACGAGTTGAAGGAACTTCTACTTCTCCAGATTTGATTTTTGCAGTCCATTCTTCAATTACTGATAGTGTTTCCTCAGACAAATGATCTCCTGTAGTTGCAACTGCAATCGCTTCTTCTTCTAGACCATAACGGATTGTCTCTCCACCTGGGAAGTTTCCTTCCATTGCTTTAGTAGCTAAGTCTTTAACAGCAATATCTACACGCTTAATCATAGAAGTTAATGTTACGTTTAAATCAGTACCTGGTACTGCACCTTCTTCGTATTGATCACGGTCTACACCGATTACCCATACGTTAGCATCGTTGTTAGTTTCTTTAAGTTCAGTTGCAGCTGTAAATACACCATTACCAGTACCACCAGCAGCGTGATAAATTACGTCTATACCTTGTTTGTACATAGAGTTCGCAATTTCTTTACCAATTTCTGCTTTATCAAAAGCATTTGCATATTGTACACTCACTTCAGCATCTGGCTTAACAGATTTAACACCAGCAATGAAACCTACTTCAAATTTGTTAATTAGCTCAGAATCAATACCGCCAATAAAGCCGATTTTATTTGATTCAGAAGATAATGCTGCTGCAACACCTACTAGGAAAGAACCTTGCTCTTCACGAAATGTAATACTTGCAACGTTGTCAGCTTCTACAACTTCATCAACAATTGCAAATTTAGCATCAGGGCGTTGTGTTGCAACTTCTTTAATATCTTCAGCCAATTTGAAGCCAATACCATAAATCAAGTCGAATTCGTTACGAACTAGAGTGTTTAAGTTTGTTGCATAATCTGCATCACTTGCAGATTGTAGGTAATCATATCCGCCTTTACCTTTTTCCAAACCATTCTCTTTACCAAATTCTTGAATACCTTCCCACGCTGATTGGTTGAATGATTTGTCATCAACACCACCAACGTCAGTAACCATTGCTACTGAGAAGTTACTTTTATCACTTGATTCTTCATTAGAGCTTTCTTCATTATTCCCACAAGCTCCCAAAATTGTTCCTGCTGCTAAAACTGCTGATAATGCTAAACCAAATTTACGCTTCTTCAATGATGTAAACCTCCTCAGATGTTTTGATTAGTAGAAATAATACAATTACATCCGCTTCCTCAGTACATGAAAACTAAACTGATCCGCCCTGAAATAATTGATAGAATACAATATTGGACGGTCCATGTCGTCATAATGTGTCTGTTTTAAAACTAGTAAAGCTGTTTCTGGCTCACATTGCAATAAAGGAGAAACTTTCTCGTGATAACCGAGCGGCTCAATAATAGATACCGCATATGTAACTTTGATCGATGAATAATTTTCTAAAAAATTAAATATCGATTCTTCTTGATGTGAAAATGAGCCAGGTAAATGTTTCTCCAAAACAGAATCTATGCAATATACAACCGGCTCTCCATCTGCAGTTCGAATACGCTCGATTACAACAAGTGCATCTTCCTTTTGGCATTTAAGCTTTTGCAATGTTTCTTCAGATGGATATTGAATTGTAGAGCTTAAAAAGATTGTACCCGCCTTCATTCCTGCTTGTGTAATCATATCGGTTACGCTTGTTAGTTGTTCAATCCCTGAGCTTAACACAGGTTTTGCATTCACAAATGTTCCAACTCCATGCCTGCGAATAACCATATGTTCTTCTTCAAGAATACGCAAAGCTTCTCTAAGGGTTGCTCGACTAACACCGAGTTGTTTAGCAAGTTCGAATTCCGATGGTAGTTTTTCCTTATCTGCATATTCGCCATCTTTAATATCTTTCTTTATCTTATCAATGACTTGCAAATAAAGTAGACGGTGATCTTGCCTTATCGTCATCAAGCATTCCTCCAAAACTATTACACCTAAGACGTCAGACCTCAGATGTGCAATCTTTCTACTAATCGTTAATAGATTATCACTTTTTTGAAAATAAATAAATAGCGAACCTTTCTTTTTTTTCTAAATCATGAATAAAAACTAACGAATTTAGCACTATACGTAAAACCAACCTTTTAATAGGAAGTTTATTCCAAAAGTCAATAAGGACTGAGACTATTAGTCTAAATATTTAGACAAAATATCAAAAACATTAACTCCTAATTCCTATAGTTTCCCGAGGTAGCTTCATTTTTTTGAAATAAAAAAACTGTACCTCCAATTATTAATTGGGGTACAGTTCACCTTTGAGATAGCTCATATAAAAGATATTGTCTAGAAACCTTTAGCTATGAATGCTTAACATCAGGTGTGATGTCTTCCCTGTTTACAAGTACAGTCCTAGGTTTACTACCTTCATAGGGACCTACTATGCCTCTTGCTTCCATTTCATCTATTAAGCGAGCTGCCCTCGAATAACCGATTCTGAATCTTCTTTGTAGCATCGATACCGAAGCTGTCTCCATTTCAATAACTAATTGAACAGCCGAGTCATATAAGTCGTCTTCCACTTTTTCTGTAACCGCCTGTGATTCATCAGGAATCATATCCTCATGATACTGTGCTTTTTGCTGTGATATAACGAAATCCACAACCTCTTCGACTTCCTGATCGGACAAAAATGCTCCTTGTACACGTATTGGCTTAGAGGCACCGACTGGCAAGAACAGCATATCTCCTCTTCCTAACAATTTTTCTGCTCCACCCATATCTAGAATCGTTCGGGAATCAGTCATTGAAGATACACTAAAGGCAATCCTTGAAGGAATGTTCGCCTTAATGATTCCGGTTATAACATCAACAGAAGGACGTTGTGTAGCGATGATTAAGTGAATACCGGCTGCTCGAGCCATTTGTGCCAATCTGGTGATTGCATCTTCAACATCAGAAGATGCTACCATCATTAAATCTGCCAATTCATCAACTATTACTACGATATAAGGCAATAACGGCTGCTTCACTTCATTTTCTAAATTATGAAGCTTCATATGGTCATTGTATCCCTCTATATTTCTAGTTCCTGTGTGAGCGAACAACTCATACCTTCTTTCCATCTCATTAACAACTTTTTTCAATGCCTGCGAGGCTTTTTTGGCGTCAGTCACAACCGGAGCCAATAAATGTGGGATGCCATTATACATATTCAACTCTACCATCTTAGGATCAATCATCATTAATTTTACTTCATGAGGCTTCGCTCTCATGAGTATACTTGTAATGATTCCATTTATACATACCGACTTACCAGATCCCGTTGCACCGGCAACTAATAAATGAGGCATTTTATTAAGTTTGGCCATTACTGCATCACCAGAAACATCCCTGCCTAATCCAATTAAAAGCTTAGAATCCGATTCAAGAGATTGTTTAGTATCAAGCACCTCACGCAACGATACCATAGCTACTTCGGAATTTGGAACTTCGATACCAATTGCAGATTTTCCCGGAATAGGTGCTTCAATACGAATACCTTTTGCAGCTAACGCTAATGCTATATCATCCGACAAGCTGACAATCTTGCTTACTTTTACACCCACTGCAGGATGCACTTCATATTTCGTTACTGCTGGACCTAAATGTACTTGCGTTACCTTTGCATTCACTCCAAAGCTACTAAAAGTTCGCTCCAGCTTGGCCGCATTCTCATGAATACGTTTATACTCCCTCGTTTGGTCAGTTTTACCAGCTGATTGCAATAGTGACAAGGGCGGCAATTGATATTCGGCATTCTCTATTTCTGTATATGGAATCGGTTGAATATCTGTCGCTTCTACTTCAACCACTTTTGATTCTTCTTCAGCTACAACTATTTCATTAGGAATTACATGTAGCTTTTCATTTAAATCCGGTTCATTATATGTTGTTTTTTCAGAGAACGAACTAATAACAGTAGGTGTTGCCTCTATGTATTCTTCAGCCTCTGGCTCCGGTGCCGAATTTGACTGTACTGTCTTCTCTTTCTTTTGTTTTTTTTCTTTATTATAGCTAATTGAAAATTCTTTTTTCAACGCTTGATATTGTCTTTTAAAGAACTCCTTTGTTCCAATAATCAGCTTGCCAAAAATTTCACCAAACGTCTTCCCGGAAACTAGAATGAAGCCAACAATTAAACAAATAAAGCTAGCAATCCTTGCCCCTGTAGCAGCAAACAAAAAATGAAATAAAGCGAATAATAAGGCTCCCAGCATACCGCCGCCTAAATCAGAATCATTCGTTCCACCGCTGCCTGCTTCCATCCAGAATAATTCAAAGGTATTTAAAATTACACTCGGCTTTTCAAAAGGACCTCCTTCAGCCAGTAGTTGAAATAATGTCACATGACTTAATAAAAGGATGCTTCCAATTATTAAATAAATTCCGATCATTTGCCGGCTAGCAAGCGGTGGGATTTCCCGCTTCCACATTAAATAAAGCGCTAATAATAAGAATGCTATTAGTAAAATGATTTCCCATTCTCCCATGAAAAAGCGAGCAACCATTGAAAGTGCATGTCCGAAAGCACCAAGTTTCGCTATAGCAATAATAGCTAGACCCGCCAATATTAAGCCTGTTATTTCATACTGCAGGGTGCGTTTCATTTGAGAGGTTGTTTTGCTTTTTCGTCTTCTTTTTCTTTTTGTCATTTCATCACCCAAACTTTCTTATCTTCCTAAGAGAAAGCAGCCAATTGGCTGCTTTTATGACCTAACCATATGTCTCTACAGAATAAACGTTCCTATACAGTATACCACACAATTTAAGAGTGAATGCTTTGAAATAATGGTATTTCAATCATCTTTCCAGGTTGAATTTCGTCTATTAAATAATCTTTTGGATTGGTACTTAATAAGCTTACAACTTTATAACGATTCAAACCCATTCGCTCTACAGTCACAAAAATTCCTTTATAATAAAAGTTCTCTTGATTATTGCTAAATTCCTGCTCTGCTTCAAAGATCAATTCATGAGGAACAATCGTATATAAAATCAATTCAACATCCCCTCACCTTCATTATGTAAATCAGCTTTGTTTTTTTCTATTAATTCATTCAGCTTTTTCATCGCTTGCCCAATTCCACCCACTTCATCTATCAGTCCTATCGAAACTGCATCCGTTCCTACAACATTTGTTCCGATATCACGTGTTAAATTTCCTTTTGCAAACATTAATTCTTTGAAATCTTCCTCAGTTATATTTGAATGTTTCGTCACAAAATGAATAACACGATCTTGCATCTTATCTAAATACTCAAAAGTTTGCGGTACACCAATAACAAGCCCGGTCAACCTGATTGGATGAATAGTCATCGTTGCTGTCTCAGCGATAAAACTGTAATTGGTACTCACAGCAATTGGAACACCAATTGAATGTCCGCCGCCTAAAACAATTGACACTGTCGGTTTGGACAACGAAGCCAGCATTTCAGCTAACGCTAAACCAGCCTCTACATCTCCTCCAACCGTATTTAAAATAACAAGCAACCCTTCAATATTGGGATTCTGCTCAATCGCGACTATTTGAGGAATGACATGCTCATATTTTGTTGTTTTATTTTGTGTTGGCAATTGCATATGCCCCTCAATTTGTCCAATTATCGTTAAACAATGAATCTTCGAGTCGGACATTTGAGGAATGGCTGTTTGCCCAAGCTGCTGTATCTTATCTAAAATAGATGGTGGCTTATCCCCTTGCGGCTCATTTGACGGTACTGATTGCTGATCTTTATTCATGGTTATCTCCCCTTTACAAATGGATAATACTAGTATGAGCGCTGTTCTAATGAATCATTCCTAATAAAGAAATAGCACCTGCAAACTATTGACAAATGAAATAGGGCAGAACAAAAGCGCAAGCGCCCCGATTAGCAAAGTATGAACTGAGCTCTCAGGATGAGAGTCACAACAACGTTGCCACAGGACGTGGCGGTTTTAGTTGTTGTTCCGTATTCTCCGTATGAGATAAAGGAAACACGAAGAACGTCATTGATTCGTTGTTGACTTATCGTAGGGAGGTTGCCGAAGTTTACTAGGTGCTGGGCGTTGGAACTAGAAGTCGATACACTCTATTCAAACTTATACACAGCTTGAATTTTTATTATTTCCTAAAACAAAATAAAAAGCTTGATGGTTCGCTATCATTTTAAAATGAGCAACTGAACCATCAAACTTTATATAAAAAAATATTAAATTTCCATAATGATTGGCAAAATCATCGGCCTTCTTTTCGTAGCTTCATATAAATGCGAGCTTAAACGATCACGTACATCTTGTTTTAGGCTTGACCAGTCAAAGTTCGAACCACTAACATTTTCTTCAACTGTGTCACGAACAATTTCAACAGCTCTCTCTATTAAATGCTCTGATTCTCTGACGTAAACAAATCCTCTGGAGATGATTTCAGGACCACTTACTATAGCTTTTGTCGATCTATCCAAAGTGACCACGACGAGTAAAACACCGTCTTGTGATAATAATCTGCGATCACGCAAAACGATATTTCCTACATCGCCAACGCCGCTTCCGTCTATTAAAATATTTCCTGCTGTAACTTTACCAGAAATACGAAGTTGACCCTTTTGAAATTCTACAACCTCTCCATTTTCAGCAATTATGATGTTATCTTCATCAATTTTGCATTTTTTAGCGACTTTCTCATGAGCCTTCAGCATGCGATATTCTCCATGAACCGGCATAAAATACGTCGGCTTCATCAAATTAAGCATCATTTTCAGCTCTTCTTGAGCACCATGTCCAGGAACGTAAAGTGAACGTTTACTAGTTACTACCTTTACTCCCGTTCGGAATAAGGCATCTATAGCCTTAGACATACTTAATTCTCCGCCTCGTACAGGTGAAGCAGCCACTACAACGGTGTCAGTTGGTGCAAGCGTTACTTGCTTATGCGCTCGTCTTGACATTCTTTCGAGTGCAGATATAGGCTCTCCCTTTGCTCCAGCAATTAAAATAACTACCTCTCGGTCTGGAAGTTTATTCGCTTCGGAAATGGGGATAATAACATCCTCCTCAACATGAAGGAATCCTGTTTGCATCGTTAATTCTGTAATTTGACGAATTTCATTTCCTACAATTGCTACTTTTCGATTGCTCTTGAAAGCCGCATTCATCGTATGCTGTATCGTATTAATATTGGAAGCGAATGAAGCAATGATCACTCTTCCCTTAGAGGATTGAAAAACATCAATCATATTCTCTTCGACCATCATTTCGCTCATCAAATAGCCAGGCATTTCAGCACCCGCACTATCTGAAAGCAATAGGAGTACACCCTTTTCGCCGATTTTTGCCATCTTTCCGATATCTGCCGTATATAATGGTGAAGCACCTTGGTCGAACTTGAAATCTCCTGTATAAACGATGCTGCCTCTTGCCGTTTCAATACTGATACCATAAGATCCCGGGATGCTATGGTTTGTTTTGAAAAAAGTAACGCCTGTACCATCAAAGTTTAATGTTGTTTCGTTATCAATTTCAACAAATTCTGCTTTCCCCTTAAATTTCGCTTCTTTTAACTTAATCTTTATAAGCCCAATACTAAGCTTCGATCCATAAACAGGGACATTTACGTAATCTAACAAATAGGCTAGCGCTCCAATATGGTCTTCATGTCCATGACTAATGAAAATCCCCTGAAGTTTATGTTTGTTCTCCAGCAAATAGGATACGTCTGGTATTACTGCATCAATACCAAGCATTTCATCTTCAGGAAACATAAGTCCTGCATCTAAAACAAACATTTTTTTATCAACTTCTACCACATACATGTTTTTCCCTAGCTCCCCTTGTCCTCCAAGAGCAACTATCTGAATGTTACTATTCTCTCTATTTTTCACTAAATTTTCCTCCTAGTTTTATACCACCCGTTCAAAGCAATTACTTTAATTATACCCCATATATTTTTCATTTATCAACCTTTTCAGAAAATCCATTCTGCATATTGCAATAAAATGAACCATTGCTCGGCTTGGGACTTTCTTTCTCTCCCCCACCGAGCAATGGTTTTCTAGCTTCATTGGCTTTCTCAGTATCTTAGGACTACTACACTCTCATCACATAAGTCGCCACTATTTGCTCCAAGTATGTAAAAAGTAATAGATTTTGCTTAAAAGTAAAATAAATTCCATATAAAAAAAGCGAGGCTTATTAAAAGCCTCTTCTTTTTCACGAGCTCCCTTGCGAACTCATTTGTTACCTTATTTTAGTTGTTTTTAACCTAACCTTTATAAGTTATTAACAATTCCACTTAATTTTTCACGCTCTTGACCTGTTAATGGAACTAATGGCAAGCGAACAGAGCCTACGTCAATTCCTTTCATTTGTAAAGCCGTTTTAACCGGAGTAGGGTTTGGAGCAATAAACATGGCGTTCATAACTGGCAATAATCGTTGGTGCATAAGTGCTGCTTTTTGAGTTTCACCAGATTCAAATGTTTTAATCATTTCCTGCATTTCATTGCCTATGATATGCGCTGCTACCGAAACGACTCCTTTAGCACCAATAGCAAGCATTGGAAGTGTTAAATAATCATCACCGGAATATAAATGAAAGCTTTCATCAGTTTTAGCAATAATTTCTGTTGTTGCAGCAATATCACCTGTCGATTCTTTAAGAGCGACAATATTCGGTATAGCAGACAGCTTAACGATTGTGTCCACATCAATTTTGACTGCTGTTCTTCCAGGAATATTGTAAAGCATGATTGGAAGCTCTGTGCTTTCTGCAATCGCTTTGAAATGCTCATATAATCCTTGCTGATTCGGTTTATTATAATACGGTGAAACAAGCAGGAGTGCATCAACACCGATTTTTTCCGCTTTTTTAGAAAGCTCGATAGACGCATACGTATTATTCGATCCAGTTCCGGCTATTATTTTAGCACGGTTATCCGCTACTTTCACTACATGTTGAAATAAGGCCAATTTTTCTTCTGTTGATAGTGTTGGTGATTCACCAGTTGTACCTGAAACAACGATAGAATCCGTTCCATTTGCAATAAGGTAGTTGACTAATTGTGTTGTTTTCGCAAAGTCAACGTTACCTTTATAATCAAATGGCGTCACCATTGCAGTTATTACTTTTCCGAAAGAAATCATACTTTCTTTCACTCCTAACGATTTTAATAAAGCATGTTCATCTTATTATAGTGTATCTTGAAAATCGACATGCAATTCGAACGCATCGTGCAATGCGTTGACAGCATGTGATAATTGATCCTCTTTTACAAGCACCCAAATAGTTGTATGACTATCCGCAGCTTGCAAGATAGCTATTCCCTTTTCAGATAAGGCGTTCACAATTTTTGCCGTTACACCTGGAACCCCAGCAATTCCAGCACCGACAACGGATACTTTTGCACATTTTCTGATAATCTTAGGCTCGTAACCTATCTTCTCAAGCGCAGCAATCGCCTTGTCAGTCATTTCATCGTCAACAGTATATACAACACCATTTGGAGAGATATTAATAAAGTCAACAGAAATCGATTCATTTGCCATCGCTTTAAAAATCTCTGTTTGGAAATCATACTGATCTTTTTTAGCATTAACGCGAATTTGTGAAATATTACTCATATGTGCAATACCAGTCACTAAATTATCATTAATGTCACTTCCACGATTTTGCTGTTGCAATGATGTTACTAAAGTCCCTAAACCTTCACTATATGTTGAACGAATACGAATTGGAACTTTTGCCGCCATCGCAATTTCGACTGCTCTCGGATGAATGACTTTAGCCCCTTGATAAGCCATATTACACACTTCATTGTAGGTTACAACAGACAACGCACGCGCATTTTCGGCAATACGAGGATCCGCAGTCATGATGCCTTCTACATCAGTGAAAATATCAACAAACTCAGCTTGCAAGGCTGCACCAATTGCTGCAGCAGAAGTATCGCTGCCACCTCTACCAATTGTTGTAATATCACCACTACGAGTTGCACCTTGAAAACCAGCTACTACTACTACATCAACATTTTCTAATTCCTTCAGTAAACGATCACACTTCATATCTATTATTTTCGCATTTGTATGATCATTATTCGTACGAAAGCCAGCTTGCGCTCCTGTGTATGCTGTTGCTTTAATATCATGCTGTAAGAGCATATTGGCAAAAACAACCGATGAAATCGTTTCTCCCACAGAGAGTAATAAGTCTTGTTCACGTTTCGTTATTAAACTTTGAGAACCATTTACTAATGACAGAAGTGTATCCGTTGCATACGGATCTCCTTTTCGTCCCATAGCGGATACAACAACAATGACCTTATAACCATCATTTACTGCCTTCTCTATATGTTTTCTTGCGTGTGCTCTACTTTCTTCATCTCTAACAGATGTACCGCCGAACTTTTGAACAATAATATTCATTTTCCTTTACACCTCAAATTACCTCAGCCCATAGTTTATATTTGAAGGCTGAGGAATGCATTTAGGTTATTTAAGCGTTACTAAACCTAATTTTATTAGACTTTCTGCAATTTGAACAGAGTTCCATGCAGCCCCTTTTAAAAGGTTATCAGAAACAACCCACATATGAAAGCCTTTATCATTATCTAAATCTTTCCTAACTCTTCCAACAAATACATCGTTTTTGCCTACGCTAAGAGCCGGCATTGGATATACTTGATTGTCGATATCATCTTCAAGAACGACACCCGGTGCATCCTTCATTAAGGCTTTAATATTATCAGCACTTACACCCGCTTCGTCCACTTCGAAATATAAAGATTCTGAATGTCCCGTTACCACTGGTATTCTGACACAAGTAGCCGCTACAGGCAGCTCAGGCATATGCAAAATTTTCTTTGTTTCGTTAATCATTTTCATTTCTTCATACGTATAGCCATTTTCTTGAAACTTGTCAATTTGAGGTATAGCATTGAACGCAATCTGATAATGCTTTTTGTCTGATTTAACTGGCAGAACTTGCGGATTAATTTCCTCTCCGTTTAACAATGCCTGCATTTGTTCTTGAAGCTCCTCAATTGCTGCAGCACCTGATCCAGAAACAGCTTGATAGGTTGACACAAGCACTTTATTTAATCCGTATGCTCGGCGAATTGGCTGCAGTGCTGCAACCATTTGAATTGTCGAACAGTTAGGATTCGCAATGATGCCTTGATGCTCTTTTAAATCTTCTTCATTTACCTCTGGCACTACAAGAGGAACATTTTTATCCATTCTATAAGCACTTGTATTATCAACGACAATTGCTCCACGTTTAACTGCCTCAGGAGCAAATTGCAGAGAAATGTTACCACCTGCACTGAATAAGGCAATATCTACACCTTCGAAAGATTCCGGTTTAGCCTCTTGTACCGTTATTTCCTGGTCTTTATACATAATTTTAGTTCCAGCAGAACGAGAAGAAGATAAAAGAGTTAACTGTTTTATTGGAAAGTCCCTTTTCTCTAATGTTTTAATCATTTGTTGACCGACTGCACCAGTCGCTCCCACAACTGCCACATGCAGTCCTTGCTGTTTCTCTTCCATCATTCAAACCCCATTTCTTTATACTTTTGTAAAGTGTTATTTGTTATTTAAGGCTTTATATACCTTAATTACTAGTAGTATAAGAGTGAAAAATAAGTGTAATAAATAGGATCTGTCTCTCGTCTACTCATCCAATTAGTCTAGCGGATGATAGCACTTTTGTTTAAATACTATTTTTAATATAATAGTATGATTTAAAAACTTTTTCACCTATTCTCTTATTAATTAGAATATAAAAACAGTTAAAATACAATACTATTTTTCAAATCTACTCTTTCCTATAGCATTATGTTGATTTTAACATATTAACTAACAAAAGAAACATACGTTTTCTTAATTTTCTAACATTAACAAGATGTTAGTCATTATAACGGAACTTTTCAATAATAACTGGCTGTAGCTGTTCTCTATTAATTGCAGCTACTATAGTGTCTCGTATAAGAGACATATTAGCCACCATGGATTTCGGCTTTTGTATCGGATCATCTTGACCGTACGGGATAAAGTAAATATCCTTTGCTGCCATTAACCGCATTAAATTCACACCATTTAAACCCAATGCATCATTAGTTGAAATACCGAGTACAACCGGGCGATAGTTTCTCAGCGTTGCCTTTGCTGCCATCAAAACCGGAGAATCTGTTAATGCATTTGCCAGCTTACTCAATGAATTTCCCGTCATTGGAGCGATTACCATACAATCTAAAGGCATCTTGGGCCCCAGCGGCTCGGCTTTAACAATTGAATCAATAATGTGATGTCCCGTAATAGCTTCAAATCTTTCTACCCATTCTTCTCCCTTGCCGAATCGTGTGTTTGTATGAGTGACAGTATGTGTAACAATTGGAATGACTTCCGCACCTTCTTCTACAAGCTTCTCAATTTCTGGAAAAACAACATCATAAGTACAGTGGGAGCCCGTTACACCAAAACCTATTCTTTTACCCTTCAAACTCATGTTCCTACCCCTCTCGCTTCTTGAAATCTTCTTTTAAAAGTTGCGTCAGTACGCTCGCCAAAATCTTTCCGGCTGTTTTAGGTGCAACAATTCCCGGCAATCCAGGAGCAAGCAGTGCATTAATTCCTCTTTTTTCCGCAAAACGAAAATCAGTCCCGCCTGGTTTGGAGGCTAGATCGATAATCAATGTATGTGCAGGCATCTTCGCAATCACGTTCGCTGTGACGATTTTTGTTGGTATCGTATTAATGCAAATATCTACGTCCTTCACTTCTTCTTCTAGATCCTTTAAATAAAATGGCTGTAAGCCCATTTCTGTAATACGAGCGATATGCTCGCTTTTTCTGGCACCTACCTTCACCTTGGCGCCCAAAACATGAAAGGCCCTCGCTACGCTCATCCCCACTCTTCCGAGACCTAAAACGATAACCTTACTACCATGAATCGTGAAATCTGTATGTTGAATGGCCATCATAATTGTTCCTTCAACAGTCGGAATGCTGTTGTATATAGCGACATCATCTCTTTCAAAAAGCTGGACAAGCTTTCGATTTGCTTTCTTTGCAATGGCATCTAAATAGGCATTGCTTATGCCGGAATAAACGGTGCAATGAGCAGGTGTTTTACTTAAGATATCACTTGTTAATATCACTGATTCATTCGAGAAAATTGTTTCGACTTTTCCTTCAGAATTCGTTCCCGGTACAGGCAATATAATGCTGTCTATTTTATCCAGCTCTATTTCATTTAATTTTTCCTTTATCGCACCTGAAAAGGAATGTCCCAATTGTTCAAATCCTACCAGAGAGAGTTTTGCATCTTGTTCTGTCAAGCTCCTTATAACCTCTAACTGTCGTGCGTCTCCACCGATAACAGCTATTTGCATACCTGTTAGCATGATCATTTCACCTTCTTTAAGGTCTATTTTCAACCTATTCCTTTGTCATCATATGAATAGAACCACACAGAGGTGTATATCAAAAAGAAAAACCATCACCAATCCTTTTTTTCATTTAAAACTAATCTGAAAATGCAAAAGGGTTACCTAAAAGCAAATGCTTTTAAGTAACCCTTTGTAGTTCTGTTTTCTTCTATACCATTTTTTAAAATGACATGCTCAAACAGGACTTATCCTTCGTTCCACAAACAAGCGGGTGGAGCCTCAGAAAAGTCAATGGCTTTTCGAAGGTCCTCCATTATGAATCGATATCATCCAATTGCGAATCAGGAATGTCTATAATTATCATATCCGTACCGATTTTTTTAATGTGACGCCACGGAACCCGTATTTCGTTTCCATTTCTTTTGAATCCGAACCATTTTACTGATGGGATAATGAGTGCCACTATTTGACCGTTTTCATTAATTTCTAAATCCGTTTGACCTAAAACGCCAAGCCTTTCAGCTCTCTTCACATCCACAATTTCTTTGCCGCTTAGCTCACTCAACCTCATTCAATTGTCACCTCTTTTAAAATCATCCTATTACATTCATATAGAATTATGAACGTAATTAGAAGTAAATTCTAAAGAATCATTTGAAAAGCTGTGACTTTATTCATTAATTGTTATCTTTTTGCCAATCATTAATTGGACTAATATAGGCCATCGAATGGCGATCGCCAAATACTTTATTAGTAATATCCATGACACTTTCTTGTGTTACAGCATCAATTAATTCTACAATTTCATCCAATGAACGATGTTTGCCTAGCATTAATTCATTTTTCCCATTACGGCTCATTCTGCTATTCGTGCTTTCCAAACTCAACATTAGGTTACCTTTTAACTGTTCTTTACTATTTAATAACTCTTTTTCCGTAATGCCGTCGCGTTTGAATGCATCTAATGTTTGCTGAATCGTTTCAAATAATACATCCATTTGCTTTGCGCCTGTTCCGCCATATATTGTTACTAATCCGCTGTCTTTATAGCTAGAATGATACGAATAAATGGAATAAGCAAGACCTCTTTGCTCCCGAACTTCTTGGAAAAGTCTACTACTCATACTGCCACCTAAAATGTTATTCATAACAACTAGGCTGTATGAATTAGGATCGCCAATTGACAAGCCTTCAAATCCTAAACATAAATGTGCTTGCTCTGTTTCTTTCTTTCTATGCAGCGTGTTCATATGGAAGGTTGCTTTTTCTTGTGCTACCTCTGCTGTTTTCCCTCTTTCATAGCTGCCGAATAGCTTCTCCACTTCCTTAATGAAGCTCTCATCAACATTTCCTGCAATACTGATGACTAAGCGATCAGGCGTATACATATCGTGGATATATTGCTTCAATGTATCACTCGTAAATGTTGCCAATGTCTCTTCACTACCAAGAATAGGATAAGCAAGAGGATTGTTTTCATAGACAGCCTTACTTAATAAATCGTGGACAATATCATCAGGTGCATCTTCATACATTTTGATTTCTTCATATACAACATTGCGCTCTTTTTCTAGTTCTTCTTGATCGAATACCGAATTGAAGAACATATCTCCTAACACATTTAATGCATATGTAGCATGATTATCTAATACCTTTGCATAGTAGCATGTATATTCCTTAGAAGTAAAAGCGTTCACTTGTCCACCAATGCTATCGAAGGCTTCAGCTAACTCTTTTGCATTGCGGGTTGTCGTTCCTTTGAAAAACATATGTTCCAAGAAGTGTGAAATGCCGTTATTTTTCTCATTTTCATATGAAGATCCTGCTTTAATCCATAGACCTATCGCCACCGATCGAACAGTTGGAATTTGCTCTAATACGATTGTTGCACCGTTTTGACATGTATATTTCTTTATCAATTTTGTTCCTCCCTAGAATCTTGCTGTTTTTAATTATTTTTCATTGAATCCATTATTGTCTACAGCTTCCAGCTTTTTGCTTACCTCATATTCAAGCAATAAAGCCCTCGATAAACTGTTCGCCTAATCGGCAAAAAATTTCACTTAATGCATAATCCGCTCTTCTAATAGTGCGTCAGAAACTGTTTTAATATGAAGGTTTCTTTTCTTTATTTGAACAATCAGTTCCTCTAATGATTCAGACGAAGGTTTTGTCGGATGCATTAAGATAAAAGCTCCTTTGTGAACTTTACTCATCACTCGTTCTATTAAAACAGAAGATGGTGGTCTTT
>JAEIGA010005097.1_pt1 | contig 20171 bp, 11 predicted proteins | sample 9270691 | NCBI WGS metagenome assembly JAEIGA01 (sample SAMN17057246, study PRJNA624740) | gut metagenome | biome: biome; isolation source: fecal sample | host: Bos grunniens | place: China: Xizang | collected 2019 | reverse complement strand
TCTTCTTCGTTGTCAACGATTTCGATTTGTGTTACTTGTGGTTTTGGTGCTGGAGGTTGTGGTTTAGGTTGTTCTTGTTTTGTAATTTCAACCATTTCTTCTTCTATAACCTCAACGGTTCTTTGAAATTCATCTACAGATTGTTTGTCATAGCTTTTGTATTCGAATACACGCCAGACGACGAATAATGACACAACCAGACCTATCAAGATAAAGGTTGATTTTTTGCTTTCAAGATCTGCCTTGGGTGATTTTTTAATTTCCATTTTATTTATTTTTCTTAGATTAAACTCAAAATATTATTTGCGCCACAAAGGTAATAAATTTCTTTTAGATATTGTTCTCTGATTTTTCATTTTTTTAAAAAAAAATTAAAGTAAAAAAAGAAGGTGATAATACCTAAAAGACAGCCTATTGCGTCGGCAAAGAAATCATAAATGCTGCCGAATCTATTAATAAATATGTGTTTTTGTAATATTTCTGTTAATGCTCCGTATGAAATTGTGAGAAAAAAAGTTAATAGAAATATGTTTCTTTTATAGGAGTCATTTTCGGATAGTAGTTTTTTTCTGTAGCCCCATAGTGTGATGAACGAGAGGGCACCGAAGAGGATGAGATGTATTATTTTGTCGGGTCCTATCCAATCCCAGAAAGTAACAACTGTCGGAAAGTAATTTCCTGGCAGTCCCATCAGTATCATAATAATTATGGCTGATAAAAGACTTGGATAAAGACCTTCCGACAGTCGTCTCAAAATTATTAGCCGATTAATTCTTTATAAGCTTCAGCTGTTAATAAACCATCAATGTCAGCTGGGTTAGCAACTTGAACTTTGATGATCCAGCCTTCACCGTAAGGATCGTTGTTAACTGTTTCAGGAGCGTCAGCGAGAGCTTCATTGAATTCTACAACTGTACCTGCTACTGGTAATAATAATTCTGAAGATGTTTTAACTGCTTCGATTGTACCGAATGTTTCATCTGCTTCGAGTGTTTCATCAACTGTGTCGATGTCAACGAAAACGATGTCGCCTAATTCATGTTGTGCGAAGTCTGTGATACCTACGTAAGCTGTTTCACCTTCTAAGCGGATCCATTCGTGATCCTTTGAATACCTTAATTCTGCTGGAATGTTCATTTTGTTTATTTTTTAAATTTGTAATTACTTTTTAATGTGCCAAAAATACAATTTTTATTCTTATAAATTTTACTTATATGAAAATTTTTATTGTGTTAGACTAAATCTTAATGTAACACCTGCAAATGTGTTTGATGTCTTGAACGAATTGGCAATAAATGGGTCGCTCATGTCGTGACGGAAGAACGCCTGCATGCCTAATCTGTTGCTGAAATCGTAATCGGCAGTGAGATAAATGTTTATCTTGTTTTGACCAGAAGAAATCTGACTATAGTTTTCATCTATGCTTCTTAAGATGGTCTTGTCTTTTCTGAAACCGATGTCAAGTTTCATGGTGAGTTCGTTAGAATTTTTAGATGAGCTGCCTAATGATGGAATAATCAAACCTAAGTCTTTGAATGTATATCCGCAACCTATAATAATTTCACGGCTTTCCGCTTCTGTAAGCTGATTGTTGATGAAACTGATTGTGATGGTTCTGCTTTTCTTGAAATCTAACGATGGTGACAAATTGTTGTTGAACGCCAGCTTGAGACCAATTAATGGAGCATATTGTTCTGACACGACTATTTGAGCCATATCATATTGAGGCACTCTTATATTAGTTCCATCGTACATTAACATTGGGTTGTTTTCGTTGTAGTTGAGGTTTGTTGCCCATGATGAGATGGAGTATGTTGATCTGTAAGAGTGCGTGATGTTGATAGTCTTGAATATTTTCTTCAATGCAGGGATTTTGTTTAAACCTGTGAAGTTGACCGACCAGTTAGGCAAAGCTATTTTTCTGAATAATGACAATTCAACATTGTTGGTGCTTTGTCCAGAATATGCTGCTAAGAATGAATAGATAAGTACGTCTTGTGAGTTGGCGCCGTATCCATAAGGGTACATGCCGTTGCCTATAGAGTCGTAAACCATTGGTGAGCCCATATCGAGCCATGCCTGATTTTCAGATGCAAGACGCATAGCGATGTCTTGTCTGTTTTTCAACATGTTCTCAAATAAGATATCTCCATTTTTGAATGATGTAGCTGTCATTATATGTGTTATATTGAAGTTACCACCATTGGTTGGAGTATAGAAGTTGAACATTCCGCTAGCATCTGCTCTGAAATATTCTGAGAAGTTTTCAACGTAAGTCCTTGTTCCGCTGATGTCAATCTTGAAGCTTTGGAATGGCTCAACGACTACTTTGTAGTTGTATGTTTCGTTGAATCTTTCAGAATAAGCCTGATTGAATGTAGTATCTGTTGTTAACCAATTGTTATTTATTGCTTGATTTAAGATGCCATCACCTTTACCGAAGATGAATCCCCATCCTGGAGCGCCACTCATAGCATTGATGCCTAAATAATCTGGTTCATGCATGTAGCCCGGCAAAGAAACTCCGCTGCTTTGTGAGAATGAGAAAGAGGCTTTCTTGACACTTAACAAGATTCTTACAACATTATCTGTCACTAATTTAGCATAGTCTTTCTTAGGGGCTTTGCCGGTTGTGTCAACAGCTGTTTCTTCTCTATTAGCCTGTCTGTTATTTGAGCTTCTGCTGCTTGATCGTTTCGGTGTTGTTATTTCCTTGAAATATGGTACCTTATTATATAACTTGGTGAAGTCGGCTGTTCCGTTTAATTGGAACGCTGCTTCATTTTCGTTAACATTACCCATGATGGCTTGAGTTGAGCGTGATGATGCTGTCCAACGGTATGTTCCGGTGTAGTTGGCACTAGCTGTTGCCCAATCCATAAGAGGTAATTTATTAATAGGTATAGTATAGTTTATTTTTGAGGTCTGGTTAAATCTCGACATCGAACCTAATCCATAAATTTCGTTTCTGATGGTGTCTCTGTTGGCTTTCCATTCAGCTGTTTCTCTTTCTGGATTTCCTGCAGGTTCATAAATAAAGGCATTTGCATTCGCGTTATAAGTGAAGTTCAATCCTTTTGTAATGTCGTAACGGAAATCGTAGTTACGATTCCAGTCCCAGTTTTTAGCGTATGTAGGTCTGATAATGATATCGCCAGTGCTCTTGTTTCTCAATTTTTGTTCTTGATATTGTCTGAACATTTCTGTTGTGAATGAGAAACTCTTAGGCAAATAGTAGAAGTTGATGTCTTTTATAATTTGCAAATATTTTGATGAAGCCCATTTAGCATTTGCAAATGGTTGTACGCTCTTGGCATTTGTAGTATATGAATATCCGAGACCACCTCTGTAGCTCTTGTCTATAGCATATTCAATATCGCTATTTCTTTGTTCTTGTTTTGTATAAGCGTATGTTGCATTGAAGTTTTCAATATCCCAGAAATGAGGCTTCTTGTTGCCGACACGATTCTTTCTCAAGTTTGTGACATTGAAGTTAGTTTGTTTTACAATATCTCTTGCTGCATTTTTGAGAGAGTCTTTGCCAGCTTTATCTTCTATTATTTCAAGAGCGTTCTTGAATTTCACATCAGGGTCGAATGGGTTATATTCAGGTGTGATGGATGTTTGATTCTGATCGTAGTGGATAGGTATAGTGATGCCAGTCTTTTCAGGGGCCATGAATTTACCCAAATCGATATCGGTAGAGATGCTGTAGAATCCATTTGATTCCATATTGGATTCGGTTGCTTTTGTCTCTAATGCTCCGTATCCAGCAGAGTTGTACGAACCAGCTGCAACCACGCGACCTAAGTCGGCCAATGTTGCTTCAACGCGTCCTGTTGCTGCCCATCCTCCGCTGTTGTTTAAGTCGGTGAGACGTAATTCGTTGATCCAGATAACGGCGCTTTTGTCGGAGCTGACTTCATTATCATTTTTAGGGTTTCTAACACCAATCATCATGCTTCTGACCTCGCTGATAGTTGGATTACCAAGCACTTTGATTCTGTTCTTGCCAGAGTATTCAGTATAGACTCTGTTGCTTTGAACATTGTTTTTACCTAATGATTTGTTTCTATTGTTTTTCACTTCAACGAGTTTGTCGAAGTTGATTTCTATATTGTTTTCTTCAGGCCAGATGGCTAAGTCATCGGTTGATGATGTGTACCATTTTGTAAACTTAAGAGGTACTTCGTATTCATAGTAGTTGTCGGTCAAGTCGGAACCGAAACGCAAGAACACAGTGAGGTCGCCGTCTTCGATATCATCATATTCATACATCTTCTCGGCGTGAATGTACATCTTGAGTTTTTTATAATATCTGAAGTCGAAACTTGTTGACTTATATACGGCTCTAGCATCGCCGTCAACGAGGTTCTCAACTGCAAGTTGTAAGGCTTGTTCGTTTTGACGGTATGTCTGTAATGTTCCAGTGTAAACTTCTTGATATATTCCAGGAGGTATTACATAAGGCACAGGCTGACGGCTGCTGTTTTCTTCAAGGTTGACAGCAGATTGCTCAAACAATGTGTGATTAGTTTGGTCGCCAGGCATATATTCTCCAGGGGCTTGAATTGCGTGGTTATATGTTCTCCATTCGCCTCTTACGAGATCTAATGTGGCAAAACGAATAACGATGTCGTTTTTGAAACCCTTCATGAAAATTCTCATGAAACGTATTGAGGAGTAACCTTCGATGTTACCTATAATCTTGTCAGGTTCTCTGATAGGAATACGGAACTGATACCATTTAATCTCTTTAATGTCGCCATTGATGGTAGTGACAGTTGCAGTGCGAATGTCGGAAATTCTATTCTGACCGGCTGTCTTCATCTTGTTAGGATCGAGGTCGATTTCGTATTGATAATAATTTTCCGATTCGCTCAAGGTATTGTCGTTGTTAATGTCTTCAACATCTGGAAGTGTTGTGTAGTTTGTCTTGTAGTCTTCTGTGTATTGTGATTCTGAAGGTGAGTTGCCTTCGTTGCCGTTATATTCTTTATAACGTTCCAAAATGCTGCTATATTTAGGGTTGTTGTCATAGTCAGTGCCTCTGAAATAATGATAATCGTCAGAAGAAGGGTCGTTGTAAATCTTGTTGAAAGCTTCTGCAGATAACTTTGACTGCATTACATTTAAGAAGTTACTGAAGAATGAACGTTCGTCATTGTCAGAGAGACCGTCATAACCTATATCTTGGTATTGTCTTGATTCAGAGTTTGAGTCAAAAGCGTCAACAAGAGCTTGTAATGAAGGTACTCGTCCCCATTTTGTTGTGTCAACATTTACGACGGTTGCGCTTGTTGGCAATCCGTTTTCGTATGATTTTCTTCCGTCACGTAAGATGTCTTCTGATATGTCACCTAAGTTGAAGTACAGTTTACCTGTATTGGTTTGGTCTTGACCTTCAAAGAATGGGTCCATCATCCAGAACTCAATGTATTCAACATTTGTAGCATTAAAGTCTGACGACTCGATAGCTCTCATGATACCGCCCCATCTGTCTTCCGGATTTGAGAAAGTTCCGTCACTGTTGATGTTTTCTGTGTCATAGTTGTAAGGTCCTCTTAATGTAGGATAATAAGCTAAGTTTAATGTTGTCACATTGGTAGATACGCCAGCTTGAACATCTTTGTTAGGGAAGATTTCTGTTTCAAGGACCTGTCGTACTCTATGGTCTGACAATTCATCATTAGTGACGTTAGGTGGCATAATTCTGGTGTCTCTGTTATAGAATACAGATTGATCGATACTGTACCATGCTAATTTAGAACGGTTTTTGCCATAATCAAGTCCCATTGTAGAATATGCTTCAGGGAAGAGATTGTGTTGATATTGAGGTGTACTTGCCAAATTCCATGTTGTCCATTGACGGAGGTCTATTGTAGATTTGGCACCTTCAAAATCATCGATGTACGATGTTCCTGTTTGACCATTTTCCTTGTTGATGCCTTGGATGAATTGTGCGAATTCACCATAGATTGATATTCTTGACTTCTGCTTGGTTTCTATGAAAGGCAATTTGTCGATAAGGTCTGTCAACAACTGTGATTCTGTCTGATAGTTGAAGTCGAATCCGTATATTGTGTTTGACAGAGGTTCGTCGTTATAGTTGACTTTTGTAGTATAAGCTCTTTCGCTAAGGTGTAAGATTGTTCCACCTACCAGGAAGTCAGGATTTATTTCATGTTCCACTCTTGCTCCTAAGAACGATTTTTTCATGGTTGACATTGCTGTGTTGTTTTCCAATGAGATATTGATGTTGGAGCCTGAGTTGAGCAAAGCTTCATTTAAGATTGTGACGCGGCCGAGTGTGTAATCTACAGTGTAATCTACGTTCTCCACGAGAGGTGCACCTCCTGCGGTAACAGTTACAGAACCAGGAGACACGTTGAGAGCGTTTAAGTTGATTTCGCTGCCTGATGATGAAGTGTAATGACCTTCAAGACGGAATTTGTTCTTTTCTGTATATTGTTCTGCCGATGTCTTTGTCAATGTGTATAATGAGTCGAATGCATATTTGTCGGCTAATACTGGATTGTCAGCGAATATTTTTCTGATGTGACTTCCAAAAGGTTCGAGCACAGGGAAGTAGATGCGGCCTGTTGAGGCATTGATGGTACCCCCGTTTGTTGTCGCTCCGTTGATGAAGTCAAATATACCGTCACCACCTTCTACAGGATTTTGTTGTGAGTTCAAGTTATCGACTTTCATGAGGTGGATGAGCGACTTTCCTTTCAAATTGCCTTCTGCGTCGGCGAAATATCCTGTTGCAACGCCATTGTTATTGCCTAAGTATAAGATGTTCATGATGAAATCGTTTTGGCTTACTTGGTAAGCTCTGATGTTATAAACGTTTTTCATCATAAGATTCCACATTGGCATCTTTGTGTTTATGGTTGTACTCTTCAATAATTTAGTTACCAATACATTAGGGTCGGCGATGTTTTGGTCGGAGAATTCACCCACTTGATAAACTTTATCTTGTCCGATTACTGTATATTGATATGCAACAGCCAATGTTTGGTTTGCATTTAAACTGATGTTCAATGTGATGAAACCTAACTTGCTGTTAAGGACGTATTCAGAAGGGCTTAACTTTCTTGCTTTTTGTAATTTCTCGAAGTCTTTTCCTGATGTATAACCTTGTGATGTTAGGTATGAAGTCACGTTGTTTAATGAACGGATGGAGTTTTCGTTCATGTTGCTTAACAATGTGTTAGATGTGTTGTCAGGATATTGGGAGCCATAACCAGAAGACTGCACTTTATTGTCGTTGTAAATCCATGATTCTTTACCTTCACCCAAGTCGGTGAATGCTACAATATTACGACAGTTTTCATAGTTGGATGTTGTGTTTGTTACCCAGACTTCAATTTTGTTGATATTGATGTCAGAAGTGACTAAAGGCAAGTCTTTCAATGCGTTTTCATAGTTGTCTCTGAAATATTGGCTGAGGAAGAAGTGTCTGTTTTCTTCATAGTCGAGACATTCTATTTCGTATTCATTGCTGAGAGCGCCTCCGCTAACTGTGATATTCTGTGTTTCGCTTTCTTGATAAGAAATGACAGATGTTACTGTTGTTTTGCCAAATTGTAATTTTGTCTTGACGCCGAATAATGACTGTGTACCAGTGATGAGTGAGCTTTTTAAAGGCATGCTAACATTACCAGCTTCAATAAGTTGGATGATGTCGTCTTCGTCACCTTCGTATTTTAATGTGAATTTATTGTCGAAAGTGAATTGAGTTTTGGTGTTGTAGTTAAGTTTAAATTCAATTTTTTCACCAATTTTAGCAGCTGCGCTTAATTGAATGTTTTCGTCAAAGTCGAAGTTGGTGACGCTTTGTAATCTTGCAGGTTTTGAAGGGTCGTTGCGTTTTTGGTTTTTAATGCCAAATGTAATATCGGCAGAACCTTGCAATTTAATGTCAATGGTGTTGCTGCCAAATATTTTGTCGAATGCTTTTCCTCCGACATAAATTGTCGGGATGAGCTGGTTGCCGTCGCCGGAAGTGCTTCCGACAGTCTCACGGCGTTCTTTCCAATATTCTTTTTTAGATTTTTCGTTTTGATACTTGGTATAAAGGTCGATGCTCATGCTTTGTGGCTCACGATACATGAAGTCGCCAATTTTACTATAGAAAGTATATTGACCTGTTATTGGGTCGTAGATTATTTCACGGCTTATGTTGTCTGGTTCTTTAAGATAGAATCCAGATTGGTTTTTGTCGTGGTTGAATGGGTTGCCGTCATCGTAAGGGATAGGGTATATGAGTTTTGTAGTGTCGGAAGTTTGTGCCTTTAAATTAAGACATGACATGGTGACGCCCAATAATAATAAAAGCGTAAAAATGTGTTTTGTATTTATTAAAAATAATCTTCTCATACTCTTCTTTGGATAATTATAATAATCTAAGGGCTTCTTTGATCAATTGTTCTACATTAGGATTTTCCATCTGAGACATAAGTTTGTCTAGAATTTTCTCAATGCTCGTCCTGTTGAAACCTAAGACCATCAAAGCAGATAACGCCTCTTCTTTTAATGTATTGTATCCGGCAGGTGTTTTTTCGCCTTCCGAAATGTTAAGTTTTGATATCTTATCGTGCAAGTCTACGATGATTCTTTGAGCTGTTTTTGCACCGATGCCTTTAACGTTCTGTATGGCTTTGGTGTTGTTGCTCGAAATGGCATCAACTGTTTCTTTTACGGTTAAAGATGACAGGATTAATCGAGCTGTGTTGCAGCCTACACCTGACACAGTGATGAGCTGAAGAAATAATGCTCGTTCTTCTTCGGTGTAGAAGCCATATAAAACGTGAGCGTCTTCGCGAATTGCAAGATGTACGTAAAGTCTTACTTCTGATTGTTCTCCAATGGCGGTGAATGTATTTAATGTTATATTAATTAAATAACCAATACCTTGATTGTCAATAACTACGTATGCAGGATTTTTCTCTGCCACTTTGCCGGAAATAAAACTATACATATCTCAAATATATATCAAAATTCTGAAAAAAATATTGATTGTATCAAACGACAAAGGTACAATTTTTTATGCTAAAATCAATAGTTTTTTTGAGCTTTTTTCATTTCATAAAAAGAATATTTTTACCTTTGCAAAACTAATAAGATATTGTAATTTTTAATATAAAATTTGAAATGAATCCTTCAATTGTAATTCTCGCCGGTGGCGGTCCGGCTCCTGGTATCAATACTGTTATCAGTACTGTAGCTAAAACTTTCTTGAAAGATAATTTCCGCGTGATTGGTCTTCATGAAGGTTATAAAAATCTCTTCAAATCAAATCCAAAGTTTATTGAAATGGATTTTGCTTATGCAGATCTGATTCAAAGAATGGGCGGTTCAGCTTTGCAAATGAGTCGTTACAAACCAAAAGATGAAGAATTCAATACTGATTTCTTTGTTAATAATAATGTGAAACTTTTGGTAACAATTGGTGGTGATGATACAGCGTCAACAGCTAATCGTATCTCTAAATATTTGGCAGCCAATAATGTGAAGATTCAAAATATTCACGTTCCAAAGACTATCGATAACGACCTTCCACTCCCAGAAGGAGTTCCAACATTCGGTTATTATTCAGCAAAAGAAGCTGGCGTGAGAATCTCTCAAACAGTTTATGAAGATGCTCGTACTAGCGGCAACTGGTTCCTCGTTTCTGCTATGGGCCGTGAGGCTGGTCACCTCGCTTTCGGTATGGGCGCTGCTTGTCACTATCCAATGATTATCATCCCTGAAATGTTCTATAATACAGAGGTTACTTTCGACCGTATCCTTAACCTCGTTATCAGTGCGATGATTAAACGTAGAATATTAGGTATCAATTATGGCGTCGCTATCATCAGCGAAGGTGTTTTCCATTTCATGACAGATGATGAAATCAATAACTCAGGCGTCAACTTCACATACGATGATCATGGCCATCCAGAACTCGGCAACGTAAGTAAAGCTCATATCTTCAATACATTATTACAAAAACGTATTGCAGAATTAGGTCTCTCAATCAAGAGCCGTCCTGTTGAAATTGGTTACGAAGTCCGTTGCGTCGATCCAGGTGCATTCGATTTGTTCTATTGCAGCATCTTAGGTTATGGCGTAAAACAATTGTTCGACGAAGGTGTCTCTGGAGCTATGGTTACAGCTGACAATAAAGGTGAAGTTAAACCTTTGTATCTTAAAGATGTAGAAGATGAAAACGGTAAGGTTAAGCCTCGTCTCGTAAACATGAACGGTGAAAAGGCAAAACTCGTTTTCCGTGATTGTCTCCAATATATCACACCTGCTGACTACGAAGCAGCAAAACAATTTGTCGCAAATCCAGAAGATTACGATTTCAAGAAAATCCTCAACTGGTAATAAACCATCCACGAAATCACACGAAACCGACACGAAAAAAAGTTTCGTGAAAGATTAGTGAAATTTCGTGGATATAAAAATAAACCATCCACGAAATCGCACTAAACCGACACGAAAAAAACTTTCGTGAAAGATTAGTGAAGTTTCGTGGATATTAAAATAAACCATCCACGAAATCACATGAAACCGACACGAAAAAAAAGTTTCGTGAAAGATTAGTGAAATTTCGTGGATATAAAAAGAAACCATCCATGAAATCACACGAAACCGACACGAAAAAAAGTTTCGTAAAAGATTAGTGAAATTTCGTGGATATTAAAATAAACCATCCACGAAATCACATGAAACCGACGCTATAAAAAGTTTCGTGAAAGATTAGTGAAGTTTCGTGGATTAAAAATAAACCATCCACGAAATCGCACGAAACCGACACGAAAAAAAACTTTCGTGAAAGATTAGTGAAGTTTCGTGGATATTAAAAACCAAAATATTATGAGACTAATTTATAAAAATGAGGTTTATGACATCATTGGAGCTTGTTTTGATGTCTATAAAGAACTTTCCTTTGGTCTGTCGGAGCCTATATATCAAGAAGCGCTAGAGTTGGAGTTTAAATCACGTGGTATTCCTTACGAGAGAGAAAAGGAACTTGTTGTCTATTATAAGGGTCAGAGATTGAGGAAAAGATATGTTGCTGATTTTGTTTGTTATGATGATATAATTGTTGAATTAAAGGCGTTGGATTGCATAACAAATAAAGAGGTTTCTCAAATATTGAATTATCTTCATATTACGAAATTTCCATTGGGATTGTTGGTTAATTTTGGTCATGAAGATGAATTGGAATGGAAAAGATTCGTTAATCTTTAAAATTTTGATTGCAAAAACATTCGTGAAAGATTAGTGAAATTTCATGGATGTTTTTTTTGTGGAATAAAAAAAGAGGGCGAAAATTTCGTCCTCTTTTTTGAGCCGGCGGAGGGATTTGGACCCCCGACCCCGAGATTACAAATCACGTGCTCTACCGCTGAGCTACGCCGGCAATGCAATTACCTTTCGTTTTGCGAGTGCAAAGATACAACAAATTTTAAAACCACCAAACATTTTTTTAATTTTTTTGAAAAATATTTTTCAAGATGTGGTTTAGTTCTCTTGCAGTGCCTTTTAAAAGTGTGTTATCGCTCGGAAAATCAATAACTTCTTGTTTTAATAGTTGTAGCGTTTCTTCAGAGCAAGCTGCGGTATCACCTTCAACTTTTGTGTGGTTTTGTCTGTGATATGATGCAACATCAATAGGGATATTGATTAAAACTAGCTTGTTTTTGACGTCAATAATTTCAATTTTGCCTAAAATGTGAGCAGATTTGCTAATAGTGTATTCATTTATTTTCGCCACTAAATCATCTTTCTTCTCTTCGTGGGTGACAATCTCGGTTAGTTTTGGTGAGAAAAATTTATCGCTTATAACAACATTAATCATTATGTCGTAATATTTATTGTCATCATTAATGATGTCGAATGGTACTCCGTATATGTTGTTAGTGTCAAAATCTAGAACTAACTGTGCGAAGTTGTCGGGAAGATGTAATTCTTTAGAAAAGCTTGCATTGAAAATGATTCGCTCGTGTGGCATGACTGCGAGTTTTATCATGAGTTCATCGATATTGCCGTTTTGAGGATTGATTTGGCGCAGCTGATTGACAAGCCAATTCGCTTCTTTTAAATTTTCTTCGTTAATGTCTTTTAACAAATAGTTGGTTTTGGCATAAATGAACATTTCGGCTTTTTCTCTTGAATTCTTTATTTCATTTTCAAGATTAAGCATTTTGAAGTTTATTGTAGATTTGATGCTATTAGGCAAAATATTGATTTTGTTTTGTCTGTTATTGATGGAAGTTAGTCTGTGGTAAATCTCAATCCAGATTTCTGGCTGTCCTGATTCTTTGAGTTCCATGATTCTCTTGTGGTCTATTTCATTGGCTTCGTGGTATGATATTGTAAGCTTGTTGATCTGTTTCTCGTTGAGCCTGTTCTTCTTGGCCTTTGGAATTAGTTTGTCGATGGTAAGGTCTAACTCTTTTGTGTCTTGCGCATTGCTGCATACTCCAACTGTTAACAGCAGGGCAAAAATTATCAGTTTTAATGTTTTCATCGGATAAAATTTTTGTTAAAAATATTACAAATTTCACACCATTTTTATTTTAAAATCTGTTAAAAAAATTGTATTTTTGAACTTTCTAATTATGGGCGTATTGTTTTGTGAATTACGTCAAAAGGTATTGAGATTAAGATAATAAAAATAGCTATTATATTATGTACACAATAGATGAAATACAAAAAAAGATAAATGATTATATTGATAATCAAAAATTTGAAGGTAATCCGGAAGAGTTGTATGCTCCTATAGAATATATTTTACGTCAGGGCGGAAAGCGGCTGAGACCGACTTTATGTCTGCTAGCTTGTGACCTTTTTGGTGGTGATATAGAAGATTGTATGGTACCGGCTGTTGCTGCTGAGATATTCCATAACTTCACTTTGGTTCATGATGATATCATGGATCAGGCTCCTTTGCGTCGCGGAATGGAAACTATTTATAAAAAATGGGGCTCTGATGTCGCTATTCTATCAGGTGACACTATGCTGATTAAGGCATTCCAATATGTGTTGAACACTAATAACAAATATCGTTATGAAGTGTTCGCTGAGTTGTGCAAGGTTGCTTTGGAGGTGTGTGAAGGTCAGCAGCTTGATTTGAATTTTGAGACCAGAGATGATGTTACTTTAGAAGAATATTTAAAAATGATTCGTCTTAAAACAGCTGTTCTTCTTGGCTCTGTCTTGAAAATAGGTGCTATAGTAGCAGGTGCTGATAAAGAAAGTCAAGATGTTATATATGAATTTGGTGTTGAAATCGGCATGGCGTTCCAATTACAAGATGACATCTTGGATTGTTATGCTGATGTTGATGTGTTTGGCAAGATGATAGGTGGCGATATCTCTGATAACAAAAAGACTTATTTGTACCTTTATGCGCTCGATATGGCAATTGATGGAGATAAGGAAGAACTACTCAAGCTGTTCAAAATGCCAAAAGGTCGTGACGAAGAAAAGATAAAGAAGGTACTGGAGATTTATGATAGATATGCAGTGAAACATGAGGTGTTGGCGGAGATTGAAGAAATGTTCGACAGCGCAATAATGCGTCTTGTTACAGAACTCGATGTTGATGCAAAGAGAAAGGATGTCTTGTTAGATTACGCAAAATATTTATATAATAGAAATAAATAATTAGAAAAAAATTAGACATCATTAAACATTTTAATCTTTCGTTAGTTTATACAACAAAAAACAACTAACTATGAAAACTCTTAATAAAACTTCAGTTTTACTTGTTGAAGATGACGTGGAATTACGTAATACGATAAGTGAGAATTTAAAGGCTGTTGATTATAAAGTATATGCTACCCGAAAGAGTGTTGAAGGTCTTGATCTTTTCAAGAAATACGATGTCGATATTTGTATCCTTGATGTTGAGATGACTGGTATGGATGGTTTCGCTTTGGCTGCGCAAATCCGAATGCTAAATCCAGATATGCCTATAATATTCTTGGTTTCCAAAGGTCTGTTCCTTAATATGCTGAAAGACTTTGAGTATGGTGTGGATGATTATCTTACCAAACCTTTCAGCAATGAGGAACTACTTTTGAGAATCAAGGCGGTATTGCGTAGAGTTGAGCGTAACGACCCTTTTTCATATACTTTAGGTAATGTGAAGATTAACATCGGACGTTTTGTTTTTGATGCTAAAAATATGGTTCTTGTGTTGGATGGTAAGGAACAGCCTCTTACCAGAAAGGAAGCAGCATTACTTAAAGTGTTGTATGACAATAAAAACGATTTGGTCACTCGCAAGAAAGTCCTGAAGATGATTTGGGGCAATAGCGACTATTTCATAGGACGTTCTATGGATGTGTTTATAGCCAGACTTCGTAAATATTTAAAAGCTGACCCTAATGTCAGGATTCTTACAGTCCATGGCGTTGGATTCAGACTCGTAATCACTGAGCCTGTTGCTGTGGAATGAAAAGGCAACTGTCACCATAGCTTAGGAATCTGAAACCATTGTCGAGGGCATATTGGTATGCTTCCTTCCATTTCTCTCCAATGAGAGCCGATACTAATAATAATAAGGTGCTCTTTGGCTGATGAAAGTTGGTGATGAGTGCTTTCGCTACTTTTATGTTACAAGAAGGAGCAATCATCAAAGCAGTGCTTGCGTGAAGTTCCGACATATTATGCATTTCCAAATATTTTACTATTGTTGAAAGGGATTCTTTTGCTGATGGCAAAGATTCTCTTTCTTTATATGGAAACCATTGGTTTAGATGGAGTCGTCGTTCTTCAATGCCTTCTTCCATAAGCATAAGGCCAATCCAGTAAATAGATTCAATGGTTCTCATGCTTGTTGTTCCAACAGGTATGATCGTCTTGTCGCAATTCTTTATTATGTTTTCGATACATGATTTCTTTACAACGATAGTCTCTGAATGCATCTCGTGTTCGCCTATCGTTTCAGAAGAAACAGGGCGGAAAGTGCCAGCGCCAACATGTAATGTAACTTCTTCGAATGATGTTCCATTGTCCTTGAGGCTTTGTATTAAATCGTTGGTGAAATGCAATCCTGCAGTAGGTGCTGCTACCGATCCTTCGTGTTTCGCGAAGACTGTTTGGTAGCGTTCTCTGTCGGATGCTTCTGCTTCACGATGCAGATATGGCGGAAGTGGAATCTCGCCCGCAGCTTCTAATATTTCTGCGAAACTCAATTCTTCTGGTTCCCAAGAGAATCTGACAACTGAATAATTGTCGTTTTTTTCTATTCGCTCTGCATATAGTTTCGCTTGTAGTCTTGTAGTCTTGTAGTCTTGTGGTCTTACATTAATATCGAGTGATAGCTTGTCGTTCTTCCATCGGCGTGAGTTGCCAACAAGACATTTCCACTCTGAAGGTGAATGGCTGCTGAACGCAAGTTGATAATCGCCATTGCCGGTGATTGGCTCCAGACAGAAAATCTCTATCGAAGCTCCGCTATCTCTAGTGAACTGAAGACGAGCTCTCACAACTTTAGTTTCATTAAATATTAATAAGGAGTCTTTAGGAAGGTAATCTCCAATGTTCTTGAAATGAGATGACATGATTTCGTCATTCTTTAATACCAATAACTTGGAGGCGTCGCGCTCGCTTAATGGATATTTAGCAATTCGCTCGTCGGGAAGTGGGTAGTTGTAATCCTCTATTGTTATGTTCTGAACTTCTTTAATCATGTCCTGATTAGTTTCTGTTTAATATAACCAAAGCTGCTATTACGCCGGGAATCCAGCCGCAGCATGTTAATAGAAAAACGATAAGTATAGAACCGCAGCCTTGGTCCAAAACGGCTAATGGTGGAAATATTATTGATAAAATGACTCTTAATAATGACATATCTATCCGGTTTTTATTTTGCAAATATAATAAAAGAGGAGAGGCAAAGGACTATTGAGAAAAGATTTTTTTTAATCTTATTACTTTTAAAAGCAAGTTTAATTAGGTGTATGATTCTTATTGTTTTATCTTGTGAAAAATATTAATGTAAACTAAGATTTTATATTGTATAAATCGATTTTTATTGTTATTTTTGTGGCAATTTTAAAGAAAAGAATGTTTAATTAATATTATTAAAAAAAGATGAAAAAATTATTTACATTGGCACTTATGTGCATGCTCGCTATTTGCGGTTACTCTCAAGATCCAGGTACTTTTGATGAATCATTTGGTACCAATGGTATTGCTACTTTCAATCCTTCTTCAAGATTCGACTTCATCAAGGCTGTTCTTGTACAAGAAGACGGCAAAATCATCACAGTAGGTGAAGGCCAAACAGAAGGAACTAACTACGCTGTATTCGTAGCACGTCAAAATCCTGATGGCACTCTCGACCCAACATGGGGCGCTAATGGTGGTATCTCTTATTACAAAGCTGATCCTATGGTTTACAAAAATGAAGCATACGACGCTAAAATCGGTCCTGACGGAATGTTGTATATCGCAGGTCATATCTATGACTCAAGTAATGGCGACAGCAAAGGTTTCGTTCTTTGTTTAGATGAAAATGGTTTCGAAAATGTTAACTATGGCAGCAACGGCTATGCTATCAGTGAAGGCGGTAATGGCATCAACTATACTGGTATTGCTATTGATGAACACGGCAGATGTGTAGTTTCTGGCTATACACAAAACGAAACAGATACATTGTTCGTTAGACGTTATAACACAGCTGGTTTTACAGACCCTGCATTCGGCACAAACGGTACACTTAAAATAGGCCCTCACCAAGCATTCAGTTCATACGGTTACACAGTTGAATGTGTTGAAAACAACAAAATCGTTGTTGGTGGTACAAGACTCGATTCTATCATGGGTTGCACTCGCGCTATCGTGTATAAAGTTAAAAACAATGGTTCTTTAGATACTAACTTCGGTACAAACGGTTATGTTGAACTCAATATCGGTGAAGGCGCTGAACAACTTTTAGACATCCAAGTTGATAATGAAGGTAACTATCTCTGTGCTGGTCACTCATGGTTGGATAATGAACCTTACTTAAGATCTGAAGCATACGTTGCACGTATCACTGTTGATGGCGAATTTGATACAACATTCGGTGAAAATGGTTTGGCAAAAATGCAACCATACGAAAACGCATCTCACAACTGCCGTGGTATCACAATCGCTCCTGATGGACAAATATTCGGTGCTATCTCAGCTGAATTATGGTACGAACAAACTCTTCAATCATTGCGTATCTACGCTTTTAACTTAACAGCTGATGGCCAACTTAATGAAGACTTCGCAGGTACAGGATTCCTTCCATATTCATTAGATTATCCTGAAATCTATTTGGATAAAGTAGCTATGCAAAAGAATGGCAAACTCATCGCTGGTGGTTACACATTCGACGGTAACATCAATACAGAAATCTTCTTGTCACGTATTAACACAAGCGTTGAAGGTGAAGAACCAGCTGAATCAGCAGGCGTAGAAATAGCAGCAGAAGCTATCGATGCTAACAATGTAAAAGCAACTTTCACTCCTAATGCTTATACAGAAGAATATCACGTAGGTATTATTTCAAAACAAATGTTCGATCAAGTTGGTGTTGAAACATTTGCACAAGCATTACAAGCTGATGGCAATCCTTATACTGACGTTATGGAAATTGACTTCATGTCTCTTAACCCATTGACAGAATATGTTGTTATCGCAACAGCTAAAAACGCTGAGGGCGAATGGGCAAATACAACAGCAAATGTAACAACTCCAGATGTTGAAGGCTACGAAGAAATCATGGAGGCTAAATTCAATGTTTATCCTAACCCAGCATCAGCAGTTGTTTATATTGAATCAACAATGAATGAAACAGCTCAAGTAAGCATCGTTGACTTGACAGGCCGTTGCGTAAAACAAATCGAAACAACAGGCAGCGTTTCAACAATCGCTATCGATGATATTAATAAAGGTGTTTACTTTGTTATGATAGAACAAGGTGGAAACAGCATCGTTGAAAAATTGGTTGTTAAATAATAATAATCAATAAATATAAATGAAAAGAGATTCTCTAGCCGAGGATCTCTTTTTTTATTAAACATTTTCTAATCTTCATTGTTTATCTCACACTAAAAACAATAAAGGTTATGAAAAAATTATTAATTATCGTATGTCTGGTCTTTGCCTGGCAATTTAAGGCGGAGGCATGTACAGGTATCTCTATGTTCGCCGCTGATGGCTCATATTTTCAAGCTCGAACAATAGAGTGGGCAGGTACTAATCTTAATAGTATGTATGTGGTTGTACCACGTAACTTCAGTCAGACCTCATTCACTCCGAAAGGTCAGAATGGAATGACGTTTAAAGCTAAATACGGTTACGTAGGTCTAGCAGTTCATGAAAAAGAATTTATAGCAGAAGGTCTTAACGAGGCGGGATTGTCTGCAGGTTTGTTCTATTTCCCTAACTACGGCAGCTATCAGCTTTATGATGAGAAATACAATTCTACCACAATTGCTGACCTGCAGTTGGTGTCGTGGATTTTGTCACAGTTTGCCACCGTTGATGAAGTGAAGGCTAATATTAATAATGTGCGTGTTGTTTCTCTTATGGGCGGAGATGGCTCCGAAGAGGCTATCCACTGGAGAGTGGGTGATAAGTCGGGAAAACAGATTGTGATAGAGATTGAAAAAGGCGTGCCTCACGTCTATGACAACCCAATCGGTGTGCTTACCAACGCTCCTAACTTCCCATGGCATCTCTCTAATTTAGGCAACTACATCAACCTTACTCCAATTAATCCTCCTGCACATAAGATGGCTGATTTTATGGTTGAGCCAATTGGTCACGGCAACGGATTCCTTGGTTTGCCTGGCGATTTCACGCCTCCTTCACGTTTCGTGAGAGCTGCTTTCTTCAAAGCGACAGCTCCTACTTTGGCAACGGCAAGAGCGACAATGCTTCAATGTTTCCATATCTTGAATAACTTCGATATTCCAATCGGAATGAACTTCCCTAAAAACGAAATCCCTGACTTGCCAAGCGCAACGCAATGGACTTCAGTGATAGACTTGACTAATAAGGTGGTTTATTACAAGACTTTTGATAACAACAATATCAGAATGATTGATTTGAAAAATATAGATTTCGGTAAAGTCAAATATCAATATCAAAAGTTGGATGAACCAAACTCTCAGCCTGTGGAAGTGGTGGCTATAAGTCAATAGAGACAACAAGACTACAAGACAACAAGGCCACAAGTAAAAAAGAGCTCCTTATTTACTAGGAGCTCTTTTTTATACCAACTAACTTGTAGTCTTGTGGTCTTGTAGACTTGTAGTCTTCGTTAAAAATCATTAAAGATTTTTAACGATATCGTATGTGTCTTTAGCAATCATGTATTCTTCGTCTGTTGGGAATACAACGACTGTAACTTTAGAATCTGGAGTTGAGATGATGCGTGCTTCGCCCATTGTTGAATCGTTGGCTTCCATATCTATTTTAACTCCGAGATATTCCATATCTTGTAATATTGGCCCTCTCATGAACCAAGCGTTTTCTCCAATACCGCCAGTCATGACGATGATGTCAACGCCGTTCATAACAGCTGCGTAAGCGCCGATATATTTTTTGACACGGTGCTTGAACATATTGAAAGCGTATGTTGCGCGTTCGTCGCCTGCTTCTTTGCCAGCTCTAACGTCGCGCATGTCTTGCTTATCGCCAGTGATACCGATGAGACCTGATTTCTTGTTTACGAGAGTGTTCATTTGTTTGAGGTCGTAACCTTCTTTTTCAGCGATGTACATAAATACGCCGAGGTCGAGGTCGCCAGTGCGGCTTCCCATCATAAGACCTTCAACAGGAGTGAATCCCATTGATGTATCGACTGATTTTCCGTTTTCAACTGCTGCGATAGAAGCGCCGCTGCCCAAGTGGCATGTGATGATTTTTTGGTCGTTCCAGTCTTTGCCTACGAATTTAGCTGCGTTTTCAGCAACGTATTTATGGCTTGTTCCGTGGAAGCCGTAGCGGCGTACGCGATATTTGTCGTAGTATTCGTAAGGAACAGGGTAGAGGTAAGCCTCTGGTTTCATTGTTGAGTGGAATGCTGTGTCGAAGCAGCCGCCTTGTTTTACGTTAGGAAGCAATTCTGTAACAGCTTTCACGCCTGCCATACATGCTGGGTTGTGGAGAGGAGCGAGGTC
>JAEIGA010005096.1_pt1 | contig 20171 bp, 13 predicted proteins | sample 9270691 | NCBI WGS metagenome assembly JAEIGA01 (sample SAMN17057246, study PRJNA624740) | gut metagenome | biome: biome; isolation source: fecal sample | host: Bos grunniens | place: China: Xizang | collected 2019 | reverse complement strand
TGTGGTATAATTGGCATTGTCCATAGTGACGATCCTTTCGGAATTGGTGTCTTAAGCAAACTCAATTCTACCACAGAATCGTTACTATGGATATTCTTTTTTGAAAACTAACTATTGCAACTTCATTTTACAACGCGCGTTTCTTTTTTAAGTTTTTTGAAATCCAAAAACTTTTTTTCAAAAAAGTTTTTGGTGGGGTGTGGGGTGAAACCCCACAATAGTCGTCTCTCAGTCCTCGTTCATGCGGATGGCGCAGTCGATGAAGAGCTTACCGTCGAGGTGGTCGAGCTCGTGGCAGAAGGCGCGGGCGAGGAGATCGTGGCCCGTGACCTCAATGGTTTCGCCGCGGCGATTGAGGGCGCGGACGGTGACGTTCATGGGGCGGCGGGTGGTGCCCCACTGCCCGGGGACGGACAGGCAGCCCTCTTCGGCCTCCTGCTCGCCTGAGTAGGCGATGATCTTGGGGTTGATGAGCTCGTAGACCACGCCCTCCTCGACCTCAACCACCACGATGCGGCGGAGGACGCCCACCTGGGGGGCGGCGAGGCCGCAGCCGTTTGCGGCGCGCATGGTTTCCACCATGTCGTCCAGCAGGGTGAGTATGCGGGGGGTGATCTCGTCTACGGGGCGGCAGACCTTGCGCAGTGCATCGTCGCCCAGCTTTCGGATATTCAATTTAGCCATGTGTATCAGTCCTTTCTTGCTTTATCGCAGAGGAATCAGCTCTTGGAGGAGGAGGTGACCTCCTCGCCAATCAGCACGCGGTTGGCATCGGCAACCAGTTTGGTGCAGAAGGATTGCAGGACGTAGAAGCGGCCCTGCGCGTTCTGCGGGGAGGAGGGGGCGTCGGCGGAGTCCAGCACCTCCACCGTCATGTAGGCGTGGCGCTCGGTGTAGCGGTAGAAGCGGAACACGAGATACTGCGTCGTGCCCTTGTAGTCGGCCATCGAGGCGGTGATCTTGAGCATACATTCGCCGTCGGGGGTTTCGCGGAGCGCCGCCATTTCCTCGTCGGTCAGCTCGGCCACGCCCTCCATCGAGGCGGTCAGCATGGACTGAACGAAGCGGCGGAAGTTATACACCCCGTCCTCCTCGGACTTGGAGCCCGTGGGCTTGGTGATGATAATGTCGTAGTCCAGCAGCTCGCCGTTCCCGTAGACCTCCAGCTTGTCGGAGTTGACGCCTTCGGATTGGTTGGACTTGGAATTGTCCAGGGTGAAGCGGATGGGGGATTTGTGGATCGCGTCCACCGCCGAGCCCTCCAGCGTAAGCTCGCGGATGTGGGCGATGTTGAACTGGAAGTACTCGCGCTCGTACCAGTCGATCTCCTCCCACTCGAGGTAGGCGGCCTCGCTCTCCGAGAAGGACACGATCATGTCGAAGTAGGGGGAGTAGGCGTAGTAGGTGCCGTCCTCGCCCTTTGCGCTGATCTGGATCTCGTTGTCGAACTCCTGGTTGTCGCTCTTGGGATCGATGTAGGTGAAGGTAATGACGTGGGGGGCTTCCTCCAGCCCGTAGGCGGCGAGATCCTCGTCCGAGGGGCCCAGCTTGACGGTACCCGTGAAGGTCATGTCATAGAGCTCCTGCAGGACGGTGCCAATGTTGCCCGAGTTGGGGAGGTAGCCTGCCATGTAGTCGGTGGACATCTTGTAGGGCAGGGACTCGTAGAGGGTATTTTCGCGGTCTTCCATGTCAATGTAGGAGAAGGCGATGACGGGGCGGGAGTTGGCCTTGAAATACTCCTCATACATGGCGGCGAATTCCTTTTCCTCCATCTCCTCCATCAGGCGTTGCGCCTCCTCGATCTTCTTAAGGGCCTCGTCGGTGTACTCGCCATCGGCGGTGGCATCGGGATCGACGGTGTCGAGATCAAAGCCCGTCAGGCGAAGCACGATGCCGCGCAGAATGCCGTCATAGTCTATGTCGGAGCGGTACTCAAAATTCTTGACGTTGAAGTAGGTGGAGAGGGTCATGGGGTAGATGATCATGGGGGTGATCAGAGTTTCTACGGGAGAGAGCGCTACCGAGAGGTTGACCGAGGACAGCATATACACGGTGTCGCGCCCCTCGTAGCGCGCGTAGTAGCCCGCGTCGGAAACGGTTTTGTCGCCCACCGTGACCGAGTAGGTGTCGCCCGACATGGTGGTGACGGTGTAGTGGGCGGGGGTGTACTCGTAGGTGACGGGGGCACCGTTCTCGTCCAGTACCACCTTGCCGTTCTCGTCGAGCTTTTCGCGCACCTCGGGGGCAAGGCCGTACTCGGCGTAGTCGATGGAGCCGTCGTCCAGGCGGACGGGATTTTGCAGGCGATCCATAGAGAGGGTGTAGCCGCAACCGCTGGAGAGCTGGGCGAAGAGCTGATCGTCCAGCGCAATGCCCTCGTGCCCCTCCACCTCAAAGCGGTTGGATTCGGTGCGGTTGAGGATGGTTTTGCCGTGCTCGCTGTGGATCTCAAAGCGCTTGATGATGCGGGAGCGGTCGGAGGTGGAGGAGGCGTCGTAGGTGAGCTGCTTGAACATCAGCACGCGCTGACCCGTACCCACCACCTCGGTGCCCGTGGTGTCCACCACGGCGAAGATGCTGTACTCGCCCGTTTGACGATCCACCGAGAGCTGGGTGCCGTAGGTGGTGAGGTAGTAGCCGTCCTTGTTGACGTCGCACTTCTTGCCGTCGAGGTAGAGGCCGTAGATGCCGTCGCTTTTCTTGATGGTGTAGCGGACGCCGTCCACGTCCTCGTAGTGGTAGATGTCCACCAGGTAGTTGACGAAGATGAGCCCCGCGCCCAGCAGAATGGCAAGGACGAGCAGGACGGCGACGGCGCGCCGCTGGGTAGCCAGCGAGCTGCGGTGGCGTGTGGTCATGGTCTTGCCGCTTGGGCGGTTGGGGCGCGTCCAGCGCGCCACGAGGATGGCTTCGCCGACGGGAGTGCCGCTAAAGAGGGCGGCATCCACCACGGTGGACTCGTCCACGCGGATCGTGTTGGCAGCGGTGGCATCGCCCGCAGGGACTCCCGCAGGGGCAAGGTGCCAGCCGTCAAAGACGTAGCCGCGCCGCTCGGGGCGGGGAAGTGCGCCCACGCGGTCGCCGTAGACCGCCGTGATGCGGGTGAGGTCTACGCGGCCGCCCGCGGCATCGAATGTGAATTGAATTTCTTGCATATATGGGTTTGTGCTCCCGATGGGAGCGTCCTTTCGTGGGAATGGGGAGGGGGGAATTTTTGGTGGTTTTTGGGGAAGGATGGTGGTTGAATATTTGGTTGTAGGGGCGAACTGCGTTCGCCCGTGTTTCTCTGTACTTTTCTCCCTCCAGCGGGAGATCTCCTCGCCCTTGCGGGCTCGGCGTACCAAAAGAGGCGCCGTTCAAGAGGCAACCTACGGTTTCCCTTGAAAATCCCTTCCCTACATGATGCGCGCCGCGGCAAAGCCGCGTTAATTGCGCGCCGAACGAACCTATACCCGTTGTGCCGAGTTGTCGGCGGCTGCCGACCAACTCGGTTGGTCACGGCAGGCGCGGTAAGGGCAGGGGTTCTATGGTGGGTAGAAAAACTTAATTTGGCTTTTAGGGGAAGGATGATTATAATTTTTAAAGTTTTTGAGATTCCAAAGAACTTTTTTCAAAAAGTTCTTTGGTGGGGCGTGGGGTGAAACCCCACAAAGGTCGTCACCTAAACTTCCGCTTGACGTTGACGATGACGCCGACGGTGGTGCAGAGGGCGATGGGGATGAGGGTCATCCAGACGACGGTGGCGACTCGGGTGGAGGTTTTGAGCTCGTAGGCCGAGGTATCCACCTCGTACTCCTTGAAGGCCTTAAAGTAATTCATGTGGGCGGGGACGACCTCACGGCCGATGACGCGCAGGGTGGCCAGCATGACGTCGGCGTTGCCGTAGGCGGTGGAATCCAGCACGGCGTCGGACACGAAGTCGGTCGAGCCCACCACGCAGACGTAGGAGGGATCGCGGGTGGAGAGGTACTGGGTTTCCTGCACCGAGCGCTGCTCGGAGGTCACGGTCATGAGCTTAAAGAGATTCTGCTCGGTGGCGATCTCGTAGGTGTCGCCGAACGCCTCGGCGGCGGCGTCCTTGCCCGTGGTAAACACGTCAAAGACGTAGCGCGTCACGCCGTTCTTGTAGTAGGTGCCGTAGGTGAACTTCAGCTCAGAGCCGTCGTCCTCAGTTTGGGTGGAGTAGGTGGTCTTGTAGCCGTCCGCCCACCGGAGGGCGGTAGCGCCCGAGAACACCACCTTGGCGGGGTAGGTCACGTTCCGCATATCCGAGGTGATGGACGCGCCCGTGCCGCCCGTGGCGTAGCTGCCGATCAGGGTGTAGCCCTCGTCGTCGAGGCGGTTCTGCGGGTCGCGCAGATGGTAATTATCCTTGTCCCCGTCGGCGTTCTCACCGCGGGAGACGGCGACGCCCCATTCCTCCAGATACTCGTCCAGCAGCGGCAGCTCGGGGGTGTCGCTGTCCACAAAGAGGAGGAAGGAGTAGCAGTTGTCGAGGAACTTGTCCAGTCGGTCAATCTCGGATACCCCCGTCGCGGAGGGGTTGCCGAAGCCGTAGAAATCGGTTTGGGGATCGTAGGTGATGAGCAGGCGGCAGTTCTCGGGCAGCTCGTCGCGCTCCAGATCAATGTCGCGCACGACGTAGCCCGCCCGCTCCACGAGGGTGCGGAAGGAGGTAATGCGATCCAGCGCCTCGCCGTGGTTGGTGGTGAAGCAGGCCACGGGGGACTCGGCACGGGTGACGGCCAGGAGCAGGGATGCCATTTTCTGCTCACCGTTGTATGCCCAGTAATCGGTGCTGGACTCGTCGGATTTCAGGAAGAACAGCTCGGGGGAGCACACGCGGAACTCGGTGCCGAACTCAATGATGAGCTGGGAGGAGTAGATGCGGGTGGAGGAGGTCGCCTTGTACTTCTGCACCGCCGAGGGGTTCTGGTTGACATTGATATAGGAAATATCAAAGATGTCGGGGAACTCGCGGCGCAGGTTCATGGCGGTGTACTGGAGCAAGCGGTGTTTTTCCGAGCCGTAGACGAAGTCGCGCTCGGCGCAGAAGATGAAGTTGATGCGGATGGGCTCCTCGCCGCGCGCGGCGCGGTCGGCGTTGACCGCCTCCACGGCGGGGACGATGGAGTCCTCCACCAGCTTGACGAACAGATCGTCGATGGTATACATGGACATACCGCCGTCGTTGACGTAGCGGGTGGCGGTTTCGTCCACCTGCCACATGAAGTGGTCGGCGACGAGGGAGAAGACGACGTTGAGGAGGATGACCGCGACGATCACGAGCGCCGTTGCGGCCGTGCCAATGGCGCGGCGGGTGAGGCGATTGTTATTCATGCGTATTTCCTCCTGAGTAAGACGATGAGACCTGCGGTGAGCAGGATAACGGTGGGGGTAGCCACGAGGGCGACGGTGATGGTACGCGCCGTGGCGGTTGTCATGGTGTGGATGGTGTCATCCGCAAAGGGCTGGGAGCGCAGGGCGAGGGGGGTGTCGTCCTTGCCCGTCAGCGACAGTGCCGCCATGAGGAAGGGCTCGTTGGCGAATACGCCCGATTGCAGACTGCCCTCGGTAGCCAGCTCGATGGAGGAGCAGACCATGAGGTGCGCGCCGCTCTCAGTATCGTGCGTCACGGTGAAGAGGGGGTAGCCCTCGTCGGTGCGGCCCACGGCGCGTCCGCCCGTCCATGCCTCGGCTCCCGCGTGGGAGAGAAGGAGAGGCGTGAGGGTGCGGTTGCCGTTTTGGTAGGTGCCGTTTTTGGACGTAAAGCCCTCGGCAACCGAGATGCCCGTGGCGTTGCCCACGCGCAGACCGCCCACGACGTCGTCCGCCAGAGCGGCGGCGGTGGCATTGTCGGCGAGCCTTGCGAGGATGGTGTAGCCGTCGGTGGAGAGGGCATGCCCCGTGTCGCGGATGGCGAAGCACTCCTCAATGCCGCCCGCGCCCGTGCGGTGGTCGAAGGTCACACCCCAGTCGGCGAGGTAACCCTCGAGGTTGCCAAAGCTGCCTGCGGCAAAGGTGTCGGCCGACACGAAGACCATGTACTTGCCGCCCTTTTGCATGTAGGCGCTCAGGCGGTCGATCTCGGATATGCCCGAAACGCCGTCCGAGGCGGTGGTGAAGTCGCGCGCGGGGTTGTAGGTCACCAGCAGGGCGCAGTCCTCGGGCACGTCAAAGGAGAGCGCGTCGAGGTAGTCCACGGTGTAGCCCGCGTTGACGATGGCGTACATCAGGGCGTAGTCGGGGAAGGACTCGCCGTGGTTGAGGGTGAAGTAGGCCTTGGGGGTGTCGGGGGTGACCACGGCGCGCATGGCCACGGCCAGACGCTTCTCGCCGTTGTAGGAGGTGGGGTTGGAATTATCCGAGGCGGGGAAGGAGAAGAAGTCCCGCAGGGTGCAGACACGGTGGCTCTCCCCGTGGGCAACCACCACCGAGGTGGAGGCGTTCACGCCCCAGCGACGCGCCTCGGAGGGACGCTCCCAGATGTTGAGGTACTCAATTTTGATGAGGTCGGGATAGGCGGCGGTCATTTCCTCGGCCGTATTCAGTACAAAGGATTGCGTGGAGTCGGCGCGAATGTTGGCCTCCTCGTCGCAGAAGATGATGCGGATGGGCTCGCCCGACTCACGGGCGAGGGGGACGACGTACTCGTCCATATAATCGTAGCAGGCGTCGGTGACGGGGTAGAGCAGGGTGGGCCGCATATTCACGAACCAGCCGTAGCGTACCGCCAGATTGGTGACAATGGTGTTGAGCAGGATCACTGCAACCACCACAAGGGCGGTCAGTACCACCGACACGCTGCCGTGCCGAAATGCTTTCGTAGAGGTGGCTCCTCTTGCCATGCTTATGTGTTCCTTTCTGTATGGATGGATGCGGGGGACGCTCGGGGGAACTTCTTTCGAGAAGTTCCCCCGAACCCCCTCAAGAACTTTCAAAAAGTAATAATTAAAAAATACATTTTTTGAAGTTTTTAGGGATCCAAACCCCTTTTTTCAAAAAGGGGTTTGGTGGGGTGCAGGGGCAACGCCCCTGCTTAACTCCAGCGGCGCTTTTCGTAGACGCGGACGGTGAGGAAGAGGAACACGAAGGCGATGGAGAGGTAGTAGAGGACGGCGGCGAAGTCAAAGAGGCCGTTCTGGAAGTTACCAAAGCGGCTGTAAACCGAGATCCAGGAGAGGATGGCGCGCAGCCAGTAGAGGTTGATGAAGGAGTTGAGCAGGCTGATGCCCACCATGACCAGAATGACCGAGATGGTCAGCACGGCGGCGGCAAGCTGGTTCTCGGTCAGCGCCGAGATGAAGGTGCCCAGCGCGATGAAGGCGGCGCCGAGAAGGAGGATGCCCACTACACAGCCGATAAGCTCGGCGGTCACGGGGCCAATGTGGTAGTACTCGTAGGACTGGTTGCCTCGCTCAATACCCGCGATGACGTAGATCGGAATGAAGTTGATACAGGACACCAGCAGGGTGGAGGCGTAGACCGTGAGGGCGGCGAGGAACTTGCCCATGACCATGCCCGTGATGGTGACGGGGGCGGTCAGGAGAAGCTGCTCGGTGCGGAGCTTGCGTTCCTCGGCGAAGAGGCGCATGGTGAGCAGGGGGATCAGGACGCCCAGCGCGAACATCATGATGGAGAAGTAGGTGCCCACGTTGTAGCTCGCGCTGCCCACCGTGGTGTAGGTGCAGATGAGCGCGGCGACGGCGAGAAACACGCCGACGTAGATGTATCCGATGGGGTTGATGAAGAATGATTTGAGTTCTTTCTTATAGATGGCAAACATAGTGTTCGGTAACCTTTAACCTTTCTGTCGGGATGGTGGCGGCTTATTCGCCGTCGGGGTCAAAGCCGTCCGTGGCCTGCTCGGCGCGGCGGCGGGCGGCATCGGTGACCAGATCGGCGCCCACCTGGGATTCCAGCGCGGAGCGGGTCTTGCGTCCCGTGCGGCGGGTGTAGCGGGGGGGCTCGGCGCTCTCGTCGGTGCGGTCCACGACGGTGATGAAGATGTCCTCAAGGCTGAGTCCCAGCGCCTCCAGCCCCACCATCGCCCAGCCGCGCTCGGCGAGGGAGAAGAAGAGCTTTTTGCGAATGTCCACGCCGGGGGCGGACTCGATGAGGTAGGTACAGGAGTCGCCGTCGCGCTCGGCCAGCGCCTCGCAGTACACCACGCCCTGCATATCGCGGAGCATGGACAGCACCTGCGCCTGCGGGCCGCAGATCTTCGCGTTGTGGCGGCGGTTGTTCTCAATGACGCGGGTGATGTTCTCGGTCTTCTCGTCGGCCACGATGCGCCCCTTGTTGATGATGACGATGCGGTCGCACACCGCCTGCACCTCCTGAAGGATGTGGGTGGAGAGAATGACGGTGTGGGACTTGCCCAGCGAGCGGATGAGGTTGCGGATCTCAATGATCTGCTTGGGGTCGAGGCCCACGGTGGGCTCGTCAAAGATGATGACCTTGGGGTTGCCCACGAGCGCGCCTGCAATGCCCACGCGCTGGCGGTAGCCCTTGGAGAGGTTGCGGATTACGCGGCGGCGCACGTCCCCGATGCGGACGACCTCGCAGATCTCGGCGAGGTGGGCGTCACGGGGCAGGGTACAGCCCTTGAGGTCGTAGTGGAAGCGCAGGTACTCCTCCACCGTCATGTCGAGGTAGAGGGGGGGCTGCTCGGGCAGGTATCCGATCTGACGCTTGGCACCGAGGGGGTCGGCCAGCACGTCAATGCCCGCGATGCTGACCCGTCCCGCCGTGCTGGAGAGGTAGCCCGTGAGAATGTTCATGGTGGTACTCTTGCCCGCGCCGTTCGGGCCGAGGAAGCCCACGATCTCGCCCTCGTTGACGGTCAGGCTGATGTCGTCCACCGCGCAGCACGCGCCGTAGTTCTTGACCAGATGTTCGATTTGAATCATGGATGGTATCCTTTCTGTAACCGCCCGGGGGCGGCGAATATGGTTTTTGAGGCTTGTCCGCGATATCCGTATAAATGCGGACATAATAATTCATCCTATATTATAGCACGTATTTGTAACTATTTCATGAACTGGGACGTGTTTGTGAAAAAATCCCCTTGATTTTTGTGTGAAATTTCAGTGCATGGATGAGGGAATTCACCTTTTATTTACATTTTTTGCACACGGATGTCACATTTCTTGCGTAATATAAAATCAAAGTGTAACTTGCGGAAGTTTGCGAAATGAGCAGGATACACTTGCGTGGGGGCAGGCTTGCCGCCGCGGTACATCTTAAAATCGAAACAAAAAGAAAAGGAAACGGAGAAAAAATGGATCTATTTGACATTTTATCCCTCGTATGCGGTCTGGCACTGTTCCTCTTTGGTATGGACTTGATGGGCGACGCGCTCAAGAAGAGCGCGGGGCGCAAGCTCAAGACCATCCTCGGCAACCTGACCTCCAACAAGTTCAAGGGCTTTCTTCTGGGTCTTGGCGTAACCGCCGTCATCCAGTCCTCGTCGGCAACCACCGTCATGGTGGTGGGCTTCGTCAACTCGGGCACCATGCTGCTCGGTCAGGCCATCAGCGTCATTCTGGGCGCCAACGTGGGCACGGCGGTCACCGCATGGCTCACCGCACTCAACGGCATTGAGGGCGGCGCCGAGGCAGTCGCCTGGACAGAATGGCTCAAGCCCGACGCCTGGATGCCCATCCTCGCCATCATCGGTATCGGTCTGATCATGTTCTCAAAGAAATCCAAGTCCCGCGATATGGGCACCATCCTCATGGGCTTTGCCGTCCTGATGACGGGTATGGATATCATGTCGGGCGCGGTCAGCGGACTCAAGGGAGATCCTGAGTTTGTCAAGATCCTCACCCTGTTCACCAACCCCATTCTGGGCGTGCTGGCGGGTCTGGTTCTGACCGCCATCGTGCAGTCCTCCTCGGCCTCCATCGGTATTCTGCAGGCACTGTCCAGCACGGGTGCCATCTCCTTCGGCATGGCCATCCCGATCATCCTCGGACAGAACATCGGTACCTGTGTGACCGCTATGCTGTCTGCCATCAGCGCCAACAAGAACGGTAAGCGCGCCGCCGTTGCCCACCTGTATTTCAACGTCATCGGCGTGGTATTCTGGCTCAGTATGTACTACCTCGTGGGCTTTATCCTCGAGACTACGGGTGTATTCAACGTGTTCGATTTGGCGGCCAACTCCACCATCGACATGTGGGGTATCGCCATCGTTCATACCACCTTTAAGCTCCTCGCCGTGGGTCTCATGTTCCCCTTCACCAAGCTGCTGGAGAAGCTGGCGAACGCCACCGTCCGCGGCACCGACAAGAAGGGCGACGAGTTCACCGATATGCTGGACGAGCGCCTGCTGGACACTCCCTCTGTCGCCATCGAGCGCAGCCGCGCCGTGGCAGGCCAGATGGCCATTGTGTCCGCCGTCGCCCTGCGTGACGCCGTCGCGCTGCTGGGCTCCTATAACGGAGCGATGGCGCAGAAGATCCGCGACGCCGAGGACAAGGTGGATATCTACGAGGACGTGCTGGGCTCGTATCTCGTCAAGGTTTCTTCCCACGATATGCAGGAGCGGGACAGCCACGAGGCCACCAAGCTCCTCCACATGATCGGGGATCTGGAGCGCATATCCGACCACGCTGCCAACCTTGTGGACTCCGCCGAGGAGATCAAGGATAAAGAACTGCGCTTTTCGGAGGAAGCCCTCGCCGAGCTGGGCATGCTGTACGCCGCCGTGTCCGAGATCGTGACCATCACCGAGGATGCCTTCGTCAACGGCAATATGGAGAACGCCTGCCGCGTTGAGCCTCTTGAGCAGGTGGTTGACGGGCTCAAGGAGAGCATCCGCCGCCGTCACATTCTGCGCCTGCAGAAGAGCGAATGCACCATCGAGCACGGGTTCGTGCTGTCGGATATTCTGACCAACATGGAGCGCGTGTCCGACCACTGCTCCAACATCGCGGGCTGTCTGATTGAGATGACCAAGCACGACGCGCTGGATCTGCACGACTACCTGCACCGCGTCAAGGCGGGCGGCATGGAGTTCGACGACCTGTATAACGAATACAAGGCGCGCTTTGCCCTGCCTGCGGATAGCAAATAATTCTACGAATCAAAGAGAACGGCATCTCGCCGCGGTTTACCGTGACGGGATGCCGTTCTCTTTTGTTGTGTTTCTTGCGGAATGACACGTTGCACGCTACGCGTCAATCCCGAATGTTGTTTCTCCAGGCCTCGTTGCGCTTGATGCGCGCCTGTCTGGAGCCCAATTCGCAGCGGAGCGTATGCTTGCTTCCTCTGGCAAAGAGATTGGTTTGGGTCTGTTCGCCGAACGAATCCTTGAGCAGATCCTCCACCGCGCCGTTTTCCAGGAAGCTGCACGAGAAGATGTCGATATTGGCGGTGCGCTCCTTGATGGAATAGTGGAAGGCGATGTGGCTCTGAGCGACTACCAGAAAGCCCGAAATGTACTCGGGAGAGGAGGTTTTGTCGAAAATTACGTAGGGGCGGCAGATGGCCTGCATATTGATGCGGGGGGCGATGGTGTCCAGCCAGCTGAAGATTTGTTCGAAGGTAACGTCCACGTTCTCCACGGTGATCATGTAGTGCGGGCCAAAGTCGTTATTCGTGTCAATATTGCCCGCGATCCCTTCAAACACGCGACGGTCTACTACGTTGGTATTGATGGTACTGGCGTAGATTTGGTTCTGGATCGCCGCCGTGACGTCGCTCTCGCTGAAGAACTGATCCGTGAGGATATCCACGAAGTAGCACGCGCGGTGGGGGAAGGTGTGAATGGTGACGTGCGAGCCGTTCGCGCAGATGCAAAAGGCGCTGACGCCAACGTCATCGGGATCCGCGCAATAGTAAAACGGAACCAAAAACGGCGGCATGATGGGCTTCATCCCCAGATCGTTTGTCAACTGAACAAGGAGATCGTTGACCACCATGATGTTGTTGGATTGCTCGGGGAAGCAGCCGTATGCGTCCAGCATATAGTGTCGGTTTGCTAACATATGTACTCCTCTTGGTTATTCTATGCTATCCTCAAAGATCTCGTTGAATTCCTTGAAATCAATCAGAACGGGGTCGATCCACCACTTGCGGTTGGAGCGAAGCACGTTGGGAAGGCAGTAGAAAACGTTGCTCAGGTTATAGGTAAATTCGGTGAGGACGCTGATGTATTCCTTGTACTCCTCGCCGTGGTCGTCCATGGAGATATTGAGCGCGAAGGTAACCGTTTTATAGCCGTCGTAGTTTTCGTTTCTGCGGTTGTAGGTGGCGGTAAAGGGGTAAATGGCCCGCGCGGCCGCTTCAAAGCCCTCCTTGAGGCTGCCCGAACGCAGGTAGCGGAGGATGTCCAGGGCAAAGGCGATCCAGGCGTCCACGTTTTCCTCGTTGATTTCAGCAAGGCCGCGCAGACCGCCGCGCACCAGCCCTTTGAATTCGCTGACGTTCAGGATATCGTGCTTCCCGATAGCCGAATAGAGGTGGTGGCCCTCCGCCGATGCGTTGCGCACCGACGAGCTGCATCGCTCGCAGAGAGAAATGAAGCGGTTGATGATCTCAACCATGTCTGCGTACTCGGCAGAGTTGAGTGCCCTGAGCTCCTCAGCCTTATTTTGGGCGGCTTTCATGAAGGCGGATTGCATCTGCTTCTGGTATTCGGAGATTTTCTCCTCCGAGAAGCAGCTGCCGCAGGACTCCGCGTCAAACCGTCCCTTAAGCTCACCGTATTTCAGAAGGCCTGTGTAGAAGCACAGCAGATGGCGGAAGGTTTCGCCGAGGATGATGGAGACGTATTTGTTCCTCTGTTCAAAGGAGCAATCGCCCTTCATTTTTGTCAAAAGCGATATGTTATCGTAGATATTTCCCGCGCAAATATTCTTTTCCACGCGGTGCTCCTCCATCACGGCGGAGAGGGAGGAAATGATCAGGAGGGAGGCGGCGCGGGCAAAGAGTCGATTGTCCGAACGGGAACGCGGGACTCTGCCGAAGCCGCTGATCTCTCCGAGCACGAGCTTGGTTTTGATTACCTCGTTCACCTTTTCAAGAAGCTCTTTTTCCGAAAGCCCGTGGATGGGCATGTCGGGGTTGTCAATGCGCTTGCACAGGTTTTTGGCGATTGAGATAAAGGTTTGCGGCACGTTTCGGAAAAGGGTTTCCAGCACGCTGGTGGGGCTGGACTCAATGAGCAGCATGACGATGATGCCGTCCCAGTCCAGCACGGCGCTTTCTATGTCGCTCGGGGAGGTAATTTTTTCAAAAACATCCTTATGACGCAAATGGTAGGCGTTATACAGGGCTCTTTTGGAGCCCATATTGACGCCTATGGCATCCGAGATGGCCAGCGCGAGGTTTTTGATGTACTTATAGTTGATGGCGTGGACCTGATCTATGAAATTAGAGTTTTTTTTTGAGGAGGCATCCTCCTTGTCGAAGTCCCACTCCTCGCCGACGATCTCATAGTAGAAGTCCTCGGCGTCGCCGTCAATATGTGTTTCCTTTTGCTCGTCGTCCTCAGGCTCGGTTTCGCCCACCGTCAGGGACAGCGTTTTGAAGCCGTCACCCGAAACGTAGCGGATGCCCAGCGTTTTTTCGCCGTCCTCCTCGATGCGCTCGATGCTGTAAAGCGAGTACATGTCGAGATCCAGATCGGGATCGTAGTAGATCCTGTGGCTGGCGGAAACACGGCTGTACTTGCCGTAGTCGCCGAAATCCATGGCCTCTTTTTCTATGAATGCAAAGCTTCCGTCCTCCATAACGAGCTCATAGTTTTTGAGGAAGGTCATATTTTGCAACAGCTTCTGGAAGAGCCCCGCCAGCGTGTTGGAATTCATGTTGAAGCGGGAGGGGGCGGCCTTCCATTCGGCGATGATCTTGTAGTACTGGGTCAGGCTGAAGTCCTTGGAGCTGAAGGTGCAAAGGTTCTCAAAAATTTCATAGAGCTCGCTGTCAGGGCCTTGCAGCATTTCAAACTGAATGTCCAGCAGGGCGAATTGGATCAGCTCGGCGGTGACGGGGTACTGAACGTACGCCTTTTTCAAGCTGTTGATGATACGAAGAGAGCTTTGCTTGGTGGTTTTCTTGTTGATGGGGTCGACGCTGTCATTGTCACAGCGCAGGCAGCCGTGCGCGAAGATGAAGGCGAGGGAAAGGATGTTGTTGATATAGACAACGTAGTCGGACACGCGCTTTACGTAGCGCTGGGTCTTGGTCCCGCCCAATACGTAGATCTTCATGTTGTCGCATACGTTGCGGTCAAAGTACTTTCCGATGCTTTCAATGCGGGCGGTGAGCTGCTGTTTTTCTTCTGCGGAAAAACCGTTCATACAGGTGCCCTCCCGTTAATAATCGGCGTCAATGTCGTTGATGATTTCTGCCAGCTTTCTGTATCGCTCCAGCGCGACCTTCTCGTTGTCGTTAAGCTCGTCCGCGGGCTTGGTGTAGAGAGAGTCCTCGATCCACATGAAGCGCTTGACCGCGGGAATACCGAACTCATCGCGGTCCAGCATATCGAAGTGGTAGACGTTGGAGGAGCTGTCCTCAAAATCGTCCGAGAACTCGTTGCGGATACGGCTGATGGCCGAATCGGGATAGCGCAGACCGTTGATGGTTACCTCGTCCTGCGGAATGACGTTGGGGACGAGCACGACGTGCTTGCCGCCGCTGAGCATTTTCTCGTCGTTTTCCACGCCCAGCAGGTAGCGGCGGGTGCCGTTAACGAACTGGGTGGTGGGACGCATGACGCAAACGATGATGGTCGCTGCCTCGTTGGAAATGTTGGCGAGAGCGGTATTACCCACCGAGGAGTCAAAGATCACGGCGGGGACGTCGTAGCGATCCTCGCATACCTCGAGGAACCTTCTCATGGATTCCATGTAGGAGAATCCGCCGGACTCGGCATAGTTGTTGGAGGCATCCTTGCCGATATTCTTGTTATCCATGGCGGGGAGCAGGAGGATGGCGTCGTTGTCGTCGTACCCGTACGCATTTCCCACGGGAATGAGTTGGGAGAGGAAGGGGTGATCCTTGATGCTGCGTCCGCCTCTCGTGTCAAAGGGGGATCCGAGAAGGTGCTGGATGCAGTTGGTATCGGTGACCTTCTTTTCTGCCTTCAAGAGGTAGGACATACCGCAGCTGTCAACGTCGGTATCCACCACGATGATGGGGGACTCGGCGGTAGGGCGGATGTACTCCTCGGCGAGGATCGGAATGACGTTGTAGGCGAGGGTGCTTCGGCCGGCGCCGCCCTTGTATGAGAAGAAGGAAATGGTCTTCATAGGTGTGTGTTCTCCTTAATTGAAATTGAACAGAGAGCTTCTGCCCTCGTCGCTATCGTGGATTTCCGAGACGTACTGCCTGATGCAACGCTTGATCTCCTTGGCGAGCTTGGCGTTAAGCTCCTTGTAGTTCTCGGCGTTTTCTTCCTTGGTGAGCTTTCCTGAACGGACGTTGTCAAACACGTACTTGCTGATGAGCGCCAGCATGAACTGCGTAGCGGCGTGCGCGAAGGCGCGGTGCTCGTCGGTGCACGGCGTGGGCTCGACGTCATCCACGGTGAGACCGAGGGAGGCCATCGACATAAACTCGCAGAGCATACCGGGCAAAAGCGTCTTCATTTCACGCGCAACGACGGCGGCAACGGCATCCTCCACAGGGGTCTCGAAGGTGTCGATCTTGTTCTGAAGAGCCGCGATCTGTTCCTCGCGCTCGCGCAACTGGTGATGCAGATCGGAAATGGCTCCGCCGGGGGCCTCCAGCTCTCGGGAGTATTCCCGAATGATGGCGGCGCGGCTGACGTCGTTCTCGGCATAGTTCTCGATATAGCGGTGCTCGTAGGTTTCGTAGTAGCGGTAAAATTCTCCGAGTGCCGCGATATAGTAGTAGTTACTGCAGCTGAAGAAACCGTCGTTCTCCCAGATCCACTTGAACTTGTTTTTCTCCTCCAGTCTGTTCTCGAGAATGTAGCTCAGGTACTTTCTCATGTTTGCCTGAGGATACTTGATGAGGTATTCGCTGATGACGTTGTTGGTACGGATCAGCAGGGGCATGAGGGTGAATACGCGCATACGCAGCTTGCGCAGTTCCTTGACCTTTTCCTTGTGGACGGTAAAGCCTTCGTTGAAGCCTACAAGGAATTGCTCAACGATGTATTCCTTGCCGTCGGTTTTCAGCTTCTCATACGTGCGGAATGCCTTTTGAGAGGCAAGCTGGCAGGAGTCAAACAGATCGTTGTACTCGCGTTCGGCCTCGCGCACCTCCACGTCATTATTTGCCAGCTCGCGGCGCAGGGTAATTTCCTCGTCAATACCGGCGTCCAGCATGATGTTGATGATATATACGGTGTTAAACAGAGCGTCACTGGTGGTGGCAATGGAAATGTCGGATTCCGAGAGGGTGGTTTCCAGGTCGTTGTAGAAGAAGCTGTCGGCCAGATCGCGTCTGGTGAGTCTCCAGACCTCGCGCGCCAGCGCCTTGCAATTTGCCTCGAACGTGCCGTAGGGGGAATCGGCGGAGATGCCTTCGTTGCCGTTGTTAATGGCAGCGAAATGCATGGCAAGCTCGTTGTAGGTGTCGAAGCGGGCGATCTGCCTGCCCTCCTTGGTTTTGCCGGGGGCGTCCTTCTCCAGAGCCTTTTTCTTGCTGGCCTCGTGTGCGGCGTGCTGTGCCTCCAGGGCCTTGTCTATTTTCAGACCGAGCTCGGCGTTGCGCTTAGCCTCGTGGTAGTCAAGGAGCTCCTTGAAGGTTTCGTAAAATTCCACGTAGCATTCGCAAACGGCAAAGGAATAGTACAGGGAGGGTTCTTCACATTGGGAGGTGAAGTTCCATCCGATCTCCAGCTTTGTGGATCTGCCCTGGTTCTCCGAGGTGATGAACGCATCGTTCATGTAGTTGATGCAGTAGGAGATCACGCTGACGAGCTGTTCTTCCCATTTACAGGTCTCGCCGATGGTTGCGTGGTATTTGAGCGCCTGAAGGAAGGAGGGAACGACCCACGTGATGGCCTCCAGATTGGAATGCTCTACCGTGAAGTGACGCCCCGTGTCGTAGGGGGAGGCATCAAAACGGTACTTCCCGGGGGTCTTCGTTTTGATGGAGCGGAGAATGTCCTCAATGACAAAGTCCATGATTTCACGAATGGTGTAGTTTTCTTCTTCCTCGCTTACAATGTGCTTGTCATCGAAGTCCAGATCGAAATCGGATGCCAGAAGCAGCAGAGCCTGGAGCGACTGGCATTGTGACAGGATACCGATCTCCTTGGAGTCATCCATATAAAAGCCCTTTCGCTCGCCGTCCTCCTTCTGGAAGCGTGCGTAGAGCTCCTTGAAGATTTCCTTACCAATAAGAGTCTTGTCCTTATAGGTGTAAAAGACCGAGTTGTTGTTGCCCGCGTCCTCGATAATATCCCGCAGGACACCGTGGGCGCTTCTTTTGTAGGCGTTAATGGCACTCATAAAACCCTCCTGTATGATTTAATTTTCTATCAGTTTCCGTTGATCGCTGAAATGAATTCTTTTTTTACGCGGATAACGGGACGAACGCCGGATTTCTTGGCGCGAAAATTGTATCCCCCGTGGTAAACACTCCCGTCCTTCTTGACCACCTTTTGCAGAGCGCCCGCGCCGCGCGCGTCCAGCCACCAGTGGGAGTCGCAGCCGCTGAATATCAGAAGCTCGGGGTCCTTGGACATGGCCACGTCGGCCTCGGTGAGCAGACGGATCTCAAGGATCGCCTCGCGCTCATCCTTTGAAAAGGCGACGGCCGCGAAGCGGTCCCGCAGCCAGCCCTTTAAGTCCTCGCCGCCGTTGCGGGTGTCCACGATGTTCTCGGAGAGCAGGACGTACTCGTCATCGGTGCAGTACACGGGGCGCCAGGAAATTCGCTGAGTTTGGTAGGCCTCGCCCTCGCTGACCAGATACGTTGCGCCGAGATGCTCAATGCGCCCCTCCTTGACCCGTAAGTATTCGGGGACGTTGGCGGCGATTTTTCCTTTGCAGATGCCAATCGAAACGGTAGAGCTGGATTCGCCGAAGGTTTTGGCGATCTCCTTTGCGCTCAAGGCTTGGGGATCCACAACCGCGGGCAGGGCCTTCTTTATGTCATCCACCAGGCGTTGCTTGTATTCCTCCGCGTTATCGGGGTCGGCGTAGCAGTAGAGTGTGTCGCTGATGAACAGGTCGGTGATGCTTTTCAGGAACCTGAAGGGGAATTTTTGTTCGATCACCTTGTCGTCGGTGGGAAGGGAAGCGAACACGTCCCTGAGTAGGAGCATGGTGGAGGGCTTGCCGATGTGGACGGGGAACAGGACGAAGGGCTTGTCCTTCCTACGTTGACACGTTTCGATCTTTTCGAGCGTGAACGTCCGTTCGCGGTACACGGGCTCGCTCAAAAACGAGTCCGCGCTGTTGAAAAAAAGAACGCCCCTGCAGTTCTCGTGTTTGATGAGGCTCTCGGCAATTTTGGCCCAGTTGTTGCCCGTGCCCAGATCGGCGTCATACCAAAGGCGAATGCCTGCGTCCAGCAGGTACTCGATGGTGTCGGTCACGGTCGTATCCACGTTATCGTGTTTGTAGCTGACAAACAGAAAGTCGTTTTTGATGACGTTTTCTTTTGTGTAGTTCGAGTTCAAAACAATCCTCCGTTGCAAATGAGTCATTCGGATTACAGCAGGTCATACACATGGCTACATTATTGTAATTATACACGAAACGACAGAAAAAGTCAACAGCTTTTTGGTTATTGCCCCTATTTTTTTGATTGTGGCGGGACGAGGCCGGACGGGGTCGGATGGGGCTTCGGTGACTCGCCGCATGGGAGGGAGGAACCCCATAATTGCGTTTGTGGGAAAAGTTTTTGCGCATGAAAAAAAGTGCTTGACAAACGGAAGGGTTTGTGGTACAATACTGCTTGTAAATCGTATATTGGGATGTCGCCAAGCGGTAAGGCACGGGACTTTGACTCCCGCATTCGTCAGTTCAAATCTGGCCATCCCAGCCAAAAATCCGAGAACTTTGTTCTCGGATTTTTCATTTGTGCCGCAGGCACAACATCATTTGCGTGGCACACGCAACATCATTTGACCGTCAGGTCAACATCATTGCCGCTTGCGGCACAAATGAACGATGTTGCACTTCGTGCAAATGATGTGCTTCGCAATGATGTGGGCTTACGCCCAATGAAGTTGCGCTGCGCGCAAACGGAATTAACCGCTCGCTTATTTTTCTGCTCTAAAGTTTTTCGAAATTTTGTAGATGCATTTCCGCGCGGAGCTCTGCTCGCGCATCATTTCGGGTCTGTAGACAGATTCGAACCGGCGAAATGGTTGAAATGTTTACAAAGTTGTGGTATAATAGATAAAGAGGATGGTGCATCCCCCATTAACACGGCAAAGGAGAACATCAAATGAAGAAAAATCATCTCCGCGAAATAAATGGCGACAAAATACGTTGGCAATATTTCACTTGGCCTATTTTGATATTGTTATTTTGTATGATTTTTGTTCCTTACTGTATCTTTGTTTTTTCTTTGAACATGGGGGGATTTAATTTATCAAAGTGGCTTTCGGATCTGTTAATTTGCGCTGAGGTGTGTTTGGTATTTGCAATTCCCTTTATTATCTTATCATTGCTCAACCGACGATATTTTGGCAAAATTATTTGTGTCATAAATGAAGATGGAATACATCATAAAGACGGTTTGATAAAGTGGGATGACATTGTCAAAATAGAATACGAAATTGAATTGCCGGGTGGAGTAGTAAAGGAAAATTTATTTTGTCACTCTGTCATACATACAAAAAAGCAGAGAATAACGCTTATTCATACACCAATATTCTTTATTTCAAAGATAAAAAAGTATAAACCATCTATGGATGCATGCATCTCAAAAAACAGCAAATGGATGATTGGATTCATCATTATTCTACTCGTTATTGCAGTGCCAATTATACCTTTGTTTACATAGGCTTCGTTTACAAGCATGGCGTTGCGCCCCGGAAGATAGCGGTCAAGTGCAACTCCCATCATCGCCAAGGGGTTATTATAGGTACTGTCAAGTATTTTTCGCAAATTCGTCTCTGTGAAAAATGAAGTTATGTGCCGAAGCTCGGCAATGGAGCGGCTACGCTCCGCTTATTTGCTCGCGAGCATCTGCTGACGGCGGTGTCAAGGGCGGCGAAGCCGTTC
>JAEIGA010005095.1_pt1 | contig 20173 bp, 29 predicted proteins | sample 9270691 | NCBI WGS metagenome assembly JAEIGA01 (sample SAMN17057246, study PRJNA624740) | gut metagenome | biome: biome; isolation source: fecal sample | host: Bos grunniens | place: China: Xizang | collected 2019 | reverse complement strand
TCATTTAAAAGTTTCATTACTGAAAAACTTAAAGTAACAAATAATAATCTAGACGATAACGATTTAGAACATATAGCAGATATGTTATCTGATTATATAGAAGAATTAGCTTTTCAAAATGATGCAAATATTGAAGATACTATTGATGAACTAAAAGATTATACTGTTTGCAATTGTTTATCATATTGGAATGACTCTGTTGAGGATTTTATAGAGTATTTCAATAATACTAGTGTTAAAAAATATAATGCAAAAGAATTAGAAACGATTCTTACTGATCACGATAATGAACTTACTGAAATGGTATTGATAAATCTAAATCGCTAGTTTGCACAATAAATTGTGTTTATTATTATTTAATAATTTTTAAAACAATAAAGTTTCTTGAATATAAACAAGAATATTATATATAACAAAATTATCTTTTTAATTTAATAAAATGTTTTTAAATGAAAACAAGGGAACAGAAATGTGGTCCCAGATGTTGAAGGAAAACTTCAATGTAACAGATTCAAATAAGTGTGCATGGGTTGCAGAATATGCATCTATCCACGAAATTCACGAAGCTCAGCTTGGTCTTGGTGGTGGTAACACTGTAGCAGCTCCAGCTCCAGCAAATGGTGTTGGTCCTCTTTACGCTACTCCACTTAATACTCTTGGTATGGGTAATGTAGCTGCTCCAGGTGCTCCTGCAATGGGTGGTTCAGGTGACTTCTTCAAGCAGGCAGTTGGTTCTGGTGATATTCCAGTTTCAACTCTTCCTATGGCTCTTAACGTAGCTCTCATGACTATCGGTCTTGAACTCGTTCCAGTTATTCCTGCTAAGGGTCCTTGGGCAATGCTTACTTATATGGACTTCCCATATGCTGGTGGTAAGCTTGGTCGTCACAATGAAGTAGCTGGTCTTGATGGTGTAGGTGCTGGTGCTGAAAACAAGCCACTTTACTTCAAGGTTCTTATTCCAGTTGAAAAGATTGGTGATGTACGCGCTGCTCTTACTGAAGGTCAGGATCTTACTTTCACTTCAGGTGAATTTGTAGTTGAATCAGTATTCAAGACTATCGGTCGTATGGATGGTGGTATTATTTGCCAGGTTAAGTCTGCTAAGAAAGGTGCAGCTGATTGCTCTCTTAAAGAAGTATTCAATGGCGTTAATACTTTCACTGTAGCTGGTGTTGAACTTGGTGCTGCAACTGTAGATTTCGCACAGACTCACGTTGATTTCGTTGATGGTTTCGCTAACTTCTTCGATGGTTCTAAGAGACCTATGGATAGAGCTGAAAACGAAACAGGTACTGGTAACGTAATCGGTCTTCGTCTCTTCTCTAAGTGGATCAAGATGGGTTCTTATGAAGTAACTGCTACTGTAACTCGTCAGCAACTTCAGGATCTTCCACTTTACGGTGTAGACGCAGTTTCTAAGGTAATGGAAGCTTGCCAGAATGAAATCACTCAGTCAATCAACGCTCGTATCCTTGAACACGTATTCGCTCTTGGTGTTACTAACGCTGTTCAGCAGAAGGCTCGCCAGGGTGTAGACCTTAACCTTCAGATGGGTACAGCTGATAAGGCTCTTTCAGCATTCGGAATGAGAGAATTCAAGGATGTTTACGGAGTAGATCAGGCAGCTGCTTGGGGTAATGTTAAGAATGCTGAAGTTAACACTTCTGCTGAAAACACTTACAGCCGTCAGAGAAGAATTTCTAGCCGTGTTCTTGCTGCTGCTAACCTTATCCAGGTAACTGGTCGTCGTGGTCGCGCTAACTGGATCGTTACTAACGCACAGGTAGCTACTGCACTTCAGGATTGCGCTGGTTACGTAGTTGCTCCAATGGTTAACAACCTTCTTCAGGATGGTTCACGTGACCTTTATCAGGCAGGTACACTTGCTGGTATCAAGGTTTATGTTGACCCTTATATGGATTGGGATGACTGCCGTATCTGCGTAGGTCGCAAGGGTAATGGTAACGAACCAGGTGTTATCTTCATGCCTTACATCTTAGCTGATACAGTATCTATCACTGCTGAAGGTACTATGGCTCCTAAGATGCTTGTTAACAGCCGTTATGCTATCGCTGACGCTGGTTTCTTCCCAGAAAAGATGTACTACACATTCGCTGTTAACTGTGACTTCGGTCTTATCTAATCGTTGATTAGTGTTTAAGAGGCATCTTGCATCGTCAAGATGTAAATTCCGCCTCTATGTATAAATAAGAACATTAGTTCAAAGCCACTCATATGAGTGGCTTTCTTTTTTATATTTTTCTTTTAAAAAGTTGTTATTATTATATAAGTTAAAGTGTAAAAGGATGGTTGTGCATCCTTAAATTAACTCGATTAATAAATATATAAAATATTAAATAATATGGCAATTCCAGTTCAATTCCAGCAGTTTAAGGCGGCAGGTATTTATAGGGTTGTTTATGACAAATCTACAGTTCTTGGTACAGAGGCTGAACTTTTAAGACTTGTTGTTGGTTACTCACCTAAGGGTCCTTTTAATACTCCTGTCTATATTAAATCTGTTACGGATTTTATTGCGATGTTTGGTAACATCTCAAAGACATTAGAAAAGAGAGGTTGTTTCTTCCATCGTACTTGTATTCAGGCATTAGAATCGGGTCCAATTCTTTGTCTTAACCTTAAGAAATTTGGTGCATCTGATAAAGTTTCAGTAGCTTCAATTGACGAACGCATAACTGTTGTATCAGAAGAAGTTAAAACACTTTTCGATACTACTCGTTTCTGGAAATTAGAACCATCTAATCTTGACAATATTAAGACTTCAGCTACAGATTCATATATGCATATAGCGGCAGTTGATTCAATTGAAACTTCTAATTCATTCTTTGTTAGAAAACCAGCTGATTATAAAGTTAAAGGATATGATATCAATGCGACTGAATGGTATAAGACATATGGTTTAGAATTACCTGAATATCTTATGGATGAATCACTCGCTAATTTGAAAATGAAAGATTTATTCACTGAAGTATATGTATTTTCAGGTGATTTCAGTGGTGTAGAAAATAGTTCATTAAAAGATTATTTTGAAGCATATACTGTTGATGCAGAAGGAAACGACCCATTCATAGCTGAACATTTATATGTCGCATCTAATGCTACTGACGGCGTTAGCAAAATTTACTATTTAAAAACTGATATTGATGAAAATACTCGTATAGACGGTGATGAAACTGGATTTACAAAAGGCAATAAACAAGCATATATGGATTTCGGTATCCCTGCTGAAGACAAACGTTATTTTGCATCAATTTCAGAAGCTTATGATTATGTTGACGTAAACGTAGAAGGTTCAACTGTTACAGGTCTTTATAATACTGCGGCATTCCCTGAACTTAATACTCCTATTAATGGAAAATATATGGTAACTTCATTAGAAGGTGTTGAACCATTTGAAGTATTCCCATATGAACCAGCATTATACAATGCGGCTAACGAAATGCAATTTGCTAAACGTCAAGTATATACTGAAGATGATTTAGTTGGTTACTACCCTTCTTATTCATCTTTCGTAAGAAACGATGACGGTTCAATCAATGAAGCACTTTCTACATTAGCATTCCCTGGTTGGAAGCAGACAGTAAAGAAAGTTAGAGTTAAAGATACTATTGAAAATGCTTTCGGTGAAAATATTGACGCTCTTGATGCTCTTTATGCAGAACCTGGTTCTGGTGCGGTTGGTCATTATATCGGTTGTATGCTTCCTAATTTCATTGATCCTAATTATGGTTATAAGTCTATCGATATTCTTTTCAACCTCGATTCAGATAACCACCATATGATGATGTCATTAAATGGTGCGCTTATTGAAAACACTGGTTCGATTAAAGGTTTACTTGTTGACGTAGATGAAACATCATTAGAAGTTTCTCCTGCATCATTTGCTATGTATAATACTGATTCTAACCGTGTTCCTACATACCTTTCAGGATATACATATTCTAACGCTAAACCAGCATCATTAGCTTTTGACGCTAAATTACGTTGGCAGAATTCAATTCTTGATGTACTTAAAGATGAAAAGGGACTTCGTGAAGGTCTTCTTTCACCTGCTGAAACAGATTATCGTTATATCGTTGACTCATTCGAAACTTTCGCACCAACAAATATTAATGAACAAATTAAGAGTCAGTTATCATTAATCGCTAAACAGAAAGAACTTTGTTTTGCTATTCTTAACTTCCCTTCAGTAAGTTCACTTTGCAAAGCTGGTGATGAAAGATTTACAACAAAGGGTGTATTCAACATCAATAAAGTAGTATCTGGAATCGTTTTACCATCTGAAGCTAATGGAGCATCATTCTGTGCATTCTATACTCCTCTTAAATTCTCTGATGGATATGTAGATACAATCGTACCTTCAGCTGGTCTTGTTTCTAACTTATTTATCGCTAAGTATAATGGACGTAATGCATATAATATTGTAGCTGGTCCTAATCATGGTAATGTTAAATATACTCAGCTAGTTGGTCCTGATTATAATTACTCACAGGAAGAACTTAATGTTATCGAACCATTTGGTGTTAACTGTATGATTTATCGTCCTACATTCGGTACATTCATCAACGCTAACCAAACTGCTAAGCAGACTCCTAAGACTGCGCTTTCATCAATTAACGTTCGTGAGCTCGTTATTTACTTACAGGATGAAATTGGTAAAGTACTTCAATCATTCCAGTGGGAATTCAATAATCCACAAACTCGTCAGGCTATTAAGTCTAAAGCAGATATTATTTGCGAAATGACTAAGAGAAATGGTGGTATTCAGGATTACCTCAATGTAATGGATGAATCTAATAATACTCCAGAAATTATTGATAACGAAATGTGCGTACTTTCTACTTCAATTGAACCTGGACGTGGCGCTGGTAAGATGATTCATGAACTTACTATCTACAGAACAGGTGGAATGAAATCTAGTGTTTCTGAAGCGTAATATAAAAATTAAATAAATTTGTTTGGGTATTTTATATACCCGAACAAATTATTATTAAATAAGAAAAATATAAAATTTTATATATTAAATATGGCAAAAATTACACATTTTCCAAATATTCGTTCTGTTTCTGCCGCTAATAATTATTGGGATCCTATGCATAATTCGATTTTCGAAGTAGTATTCGAACTTCCTGCTGGTATTGCAAACAATAAATATGGCGTAGGAAATATTGTTGATGTTCTTGGAGAACAGGTTAAAAAGGTTACAGGTCTTGACGCGCTTCAGAAGACAGCCGCTGCCGGTGAACAGAAATTCTTTGGCGCTTCTGCATCATATCTTAACCCAACTCTTGATAGTACTTTTGCAGAACTTACTGTAGAATTAAATCTTAATATTCGTAATAGTAATGATGCAACTGTATTTAGAGTATTTAAAGATTGGTCTAAATTAGGATATAATCTTAGCAATGGTCAAAGAAGTCTTATGAAAGATTATATATGCAAAAGCTTAAAAATCCATGAAGCTAATAGAGACGGTACAGTATGGCGTACAGTTACTTTCCAACGTGTTATGCTTATTGAAGTTACAGGTCTTGATGATCTTGATTATGCAAACAATGAAGCTAGAACTCTTACTGTTAAGTTTAGAGCTGATCTTTGGGACGAAAACATTGCGACAGGAGTTGCTCAGCAATAATAAAGTATACTTAAAAATTTAAAACGTCTAGATTAAATTCTGGGCGTTTTATTTTTATGTCCCAAACGCTCGTAGTTATATCCCAACTTAATTCTGGGACACTTTTATTGTAAAGATGATAAATTATATGTCTCTAAGACAAAGTTTCCCAAGGTGTCACTAAATGACAACCAGGAATATATCTAGAAAATTTAAATGTGTCTGAAGTCAAAATAAAAGGTAACTATTTTAAATAGTCACCTTCTTTATTTCATATGGGAATTTTTGATCCTCATATATTTTAATTCGTTCTTTTCCTTGCGAAAATATCTTTTGTGTTGAATATTTCTTATCAAAAACATCTGTAAAGTCGTGTAGAATATATGTATCTTTCATATCTGATAAACCAAGACCTCTACCAATAGATTGCCTATTCAATGAATCTGATTTGAATGATTCAAAAAGAACTCCATAACAAAGATTATTCAACGTTATACCTGTACCCATGATTGCATAATTAGCAACCATAATAGCATTATTATTTTCTTTAAATACTGTCTTAGCAGATTTACGTTCTTTAGATGCACCATAAACTGCTATAACAGGTCGATCTGGAAACGCTTCTCGTAATCTTTCTACTATATGTTTTATATATTCTGTATGTTGCGCGAGTATAAGTGTATTATTTGGGCACTCTTCAAGAATGTCAATTAAATAATTTATACGTTCTTCAAAGAAGTGTACTGACATTACCTCAACATGTAATTTGTTCGCCTTAGTAGATGATTGTACAGCCGTTTCTAAAAGTTTCTTATATTTTAGCCAATTCTCTTCAGTATCTCCAGTTCTAAATATAGACAATTTAGCTTCTTGGTATGCAATAGGAAAATTCTTCTGATATGCAATAAGAAATTCTGGATTATCCAAAGGAACTCTATCTTTCTTTTTAGGATTCTTTTCGGTAGGTTTCGGCACTTCCACAAAATCACTTAATGAATATTCTGCACAACGACACCAGGTCTTTAATTGTTTCATTTTATTTGTATAATGAATCTGGTGCTGGTATATCTGTACTGGGGATATATAACCTTGTTGAATAAGATCATCAGCGGTAATAGTCTGTATTTTTGCTCCAAGTAATGAATGCAGGCAATATGAATCAATAGTGTATGGCTTAGGTAGTGTACCAGTCATACCAAATGATAACTTACACTTCTTCATAAATGGTTGTGAAATAATTGTTCGTATAGAATTACCATTTGCTCTATGTGTTTCATCTACAAATACACAATCATAATCATTAAAGAAATCTGGATTATACTTCTTATTCTTTTTATCAAGATAGTTAATCAATGATTGGAACGTAGCAATAGTCATATTAGATGATTCAACAACCTTACCACCAGACCAAATACATTCTGCATTAAAGAATTCTGCATATTCCTTAAAGTCTTCAAATCCTTGTTTCACCAAATCAATGCCCGGTACAATCATCAATATCTTCTTAACACCAAGATACGTCATCGCATATCTAAATATCATATAAGATATAAGAGTCTTACCTGCACGAGTAGCAAGCTCACTTAATGAAATCTTATACTGTAATACTTTGTATGCCGCTTCATACTGATAAGGTCGTGGAGTTCTAGACATGCCCCATGAATCAACTATCTCTTTAAACTGTTCAAATGTATGAGGCAATTCGTTCTTGAACATTGTAGGATCAAGTCCATCAAAATCAATATTGTTCTCTTTAAACCATCTCCATATAGGGTACCACATTCCAAGAGGTGCATAATAAACAATATCACCTGTACTTTGTCTATATTGGTATAAAAACTCTTGTTTAAATGGAATTCCAGTATATGTTGGTAGATAACAAATCGGGTCAGTAAGATTAATTACTTCCATCAATTTGTTTCGTATTATACTATGTTCTAATTCGGTATCCGCTTTTAAGAATAGATACCTTCTATCCATGGGTGTAAAAATAAAGTGTATCATATACTTAAAATAGTTATTTTTATATATAAGTTTAAAATTTAATGATATTTATGAAATCATTATCTGAAATACTTTTAGAAAAGCTTCGAGTATCAAAAAACTATATAAGTAAACCTGAGTTGGTCGGTAGAAATATTGTTTCTTGTACAATGGAATTCTTCTTTAAATGGATTATGGTATTAGATCCAAATAAGTCATTGACCCAAGCAGATTTTGAAGATTTTGAAGTTTTAGAAGATGATCATTTACAAAGTGCATTTAAGACATATGAAAACCTTTTTAAATGGTATGAAGAGAATAAAGATGAAACTATTGAGGTCACTGTAACTGAAAGTTTAGAAGAATACAAAAATATTTTCTTCTATGATGACATAAAATTTTGGTTTTATTCTGGAGATAATTTTATTGATACTACTAAATAATGAAGAATTTAAAAGACATAATATTAGAAAAATTAAAAGTATCTGCAAATACAGAATCGGTATCGTTTACGTTTACTGAATTATGCGATAGTATTTTACGATTTGTTAATACACACGCATCTACTGGAGAAGCATATAAATATGGACCAGAGCATGTAGTTAAATTTTATAAATTAGATTATTTTGATGATAATCCATTAATTATAACGAATGAAACTCCAATTCCAAGCCATAAAATATTTACACTCCAAGGATGTCAAATAGGTACTATGATTTTTAATACAAAATATCCAGATCATATTGCATGCCATACAACTAATCGTAGTATAACGCTTAAAGATAAATTTGCTTTAGATGAATCATTCGACATAACAGAAGAAACGTTCAGTCGAATATTTAATACTAGTGATTTAGAAAAATTATATCAAATTTTAAATGAAGAAGTTTAATCAATATATAATAGAGAAACTTAAGTTAACAAAGAATTCAAATCTATCACAATATGTAGGTGATTGGGAGGATTTTTGTAAAGCTATGTATGAATACGATAAAAACGTATATTTTGATGAATTAGGTTTAGAATTAAAAACATATAATTTACCAAATGGTCGTCAAGTAGATCCAACATATTTAGCTGGATATGACGAAAATACTGTTGTTATGTCATATTACGACCCAATTACAGATGATGATGAATTCGTTGATATGGAAGATTTTTTAGATATTGAACGTTTATTTAAAGATGATGATTGTGTAGAAAAAATATGGGATTATATTACTAAATAATTATGAAAGATTTTAGTCAACATATATTAGAGAAATTAAAAATATCAAGCGATTATGGGTATGATTCGTTATTTGGGGAAGTTGTTGAAATGTTATATGTCTGTAATCGATTAATACCAATTAAACAATTGCATCTTACTAAAAGTGCCGGTGTAAAAGGTCCGTTTAAAGACATATATTATACATTTGATTCTGATTTTGGTGATGGGATGGTATTTAGTGTAGATGCAAAGAATAATGTAACAATTAATTCGTTTAAAGAATTACGATCAGTTTTTTGCAATAATGACTCAATAAAAGCAGAAGAATTACTTATTAAAATTAAAGAATTAATACAAGATTATGAATAATTAAATACGTTAATGCAGTATGAAAAGAGCACAACAATATTTAAATGAAAGATTATCAGTTTCTAATAAAGAACAAAATTATTCTCCAGGTATTTTAGGACAAATAGAACGAGCATTACCTGATTTAGAAGAAGAGATTTATAATATATTAGGACCCGAATCTAGGAATGTTGAATTAGGATTAATAGTAAAGCATAATCAAATTAGAGATACGTATGAAATAATGTCAGATAATATAGTTGACCTTACTGGCCCTATTGGTAAACAGACATATGACGAATTTAGATTTGAAACCTGGGGTGGAAAACAGACTAATGCTGACAAACCTACAATTTGGTTTAATCCTAAATTCAGTTTTCATTATATTAATGGCGGAAGTAATGGAACAGATGCATTTTGGACAGGATTTTGGTTTGATTATGAAAGTGACACTTGGGTGTTTGGTAAAAGGTATAATTAAATAAAAGCAACTCTTAAGAGTTGCTTGTTTTATATCCAATAATTTCAGAAAGTGGAGTTACCCCATCTTCATCTAGTAATTCCCCGGTATCTTTATTTACTGTACCTTCTTTAGTATTTACTGTATTTCCATTAAGACGCTCAGTAATTGTCTTAAGAAATTCTCTAGTACCTTTAACAGTAAGTGAACCATCTTCAAGTGCTTCTTTTTCTTTACTGTCGAATGTTTCTTTACATTCTTCTTGCATCTTTTGGAATATTGTCTCTATACTTTCAACTGAATCATTCAATTGTTTCTGTATATTAAGCGTAGATTGTTGTAATGCTGTAAGTGCAGAATATAGCGCTGATTTTCCAAAATTGCATGTTATAGATTGTATAAGACTATCTTGTGCCTTTTCGTTTATAGCAAGCATCTTCAATAGACGTCTGATATTGTCTATCTCTTGTGTAATCTTATTCTTTATATATGGATGTTCTCTAACATATCGTTCATCAAAATAATATCCAGATAAATGTTCAATAATATCTGTTGAACGCGACATCGCTGTATTATTGACTTCATCAAGATTGATTACTAATCCAGGTTGTTCTAGAACTTCCTCAGCATTATCTATAATAACATCTACGGTCTTATTAAATAATGCATCAAGAAAATTATCTCTATCTTCCGCTAAACTTTCTCTATATATACTTTTATCCATATTATTTACTTATTAAATGTAATATTTTATTTAATACTTCTTCTGTAGATTCACCAGTCTTTGAAACTACTGATGAATGAAATTCATTACCATCATATATACGGACAGTAACATTATTATCAAGTGTAACCATCATAAATTCTTTTTTAGATTTAGAGTCACTACTATAGTAAATATGATCTATATAACGTATTTTTTGCGAATTGTCATGAATATATGAACACATTAACTTTAACGGTTTGACATCTAGTTCCCCATAATGCCATAATAAATCAAGTACAGATGCAAACAATTCGTACAAGTCTAGAGAGGTTTTAGTAGAAATTTTAAGTTTTTCATTAATAAATTCTTCTAACTTCTTCATAAAAAATAGTTTATATATTTTGGTCGGCAATTCGATTTTTAATAATATTATAGATTTCGAATACTTGTTCTTCGCCTAGAAAGTTATATAAATCATTAGTATTTTCTATTATAATTCCAGTCGTACCATTAATTCGACGTGTAAATTCTACATGTAATTCTTTTCTTCCTGCAATATTAGTAACAATATGCATAGTTTTTAATTTCTTACCAACACATGTTCTATAAGCAATATTCATTCCATCCCATGATTGGAATTTAGGATAATCACCATTAAAGCTGTCAACATAATATTCGAAATGTATCGACGGATTTTTCATCCGTTGAAATTCTTCCATGAACTTTTCATAAGTAAGTTCATCTGCTACTGTATTTTTAGAAATTCTAAGTTTCTCATTAATAGATTTTCTATTGGATTCATAAAACTGTTTATCTTGTTCGTCTGCTTCAATTCGCTTTTTAACGATGTTACAAAGTATTAATGCTTGTTCTTCTCCAAAAACGTTATATAAATCAGTAGCATTCTGTATTATAATTTCTGCTATACCCTTAACTCGACGTCTAAAATATACATATAATCCTTCTCTTCCACGGATATTAGACAAACACATATGACTAAATTTCTTACCAACCAAACGTTTATAAATAGTATCCATTCCATCCCATGATTGGAATTTAGGATAATCACCATTAAAATCCTCAATAAAATTACAAAACATTATTTGACGTCAATGCATCTTTCGAAATCCGTCAATAATCGTTTCATAAATAACGTCTTTATCATTATTTTTAGAAATTCTAAGTTTCTCATTAATAAATTTTTCTAATGTCTTCATACAGTATATTATTGATAATTTGTGTCATATACCGCCCTATAAACAAATTCTTCAATAGGATCTACATCATCCCAATCAGGACTTAAATAGCCTTGGTCAAATCTATCCATATCTTCTTCATCAAACATATAGTCATACGTCAATACTATAGAGATATACGACCAAAGCATTTCTTTAGTTTGGTATTTCTTATCATTCTTAGTGCGTTCTTTAAAATAATTAACTAAATGAGATAAATCATCGTCCTCTGATAATTCCTCATGTGCTGCCATAGTTTTTAATTCTTCGTAAATATCATTTAAGAATTTTTTATCTACATATGTTATTGTATCAGGTATTTTAGTGGTGTCTTTAAAATTATTACTTACTTTAAGTTTTTCATAAACTAAATTACAGTCGTCATCAAATACCTCGTACTTTACATAATATGTAACAACTCGCATATAAGCTTCACCCCACGTCAAATAGAGTTCAGTCGATACCGGTGGATCTATTTCATCATCAACAATATTATCTATCAAAATATCTCCATCAAATCTAATAATATGCTCCATATGATTTATATATGGAAGTTCGTCAATTACACCATCCTCTATTAGCATTTGTTCAACCCAATTTATGAACATATCTTTCATGTCATACTGAGAAGATAACTTAAACCTATTTTCTTTTCGATTAAGACTTTTTCTAGTTTTATTAAATTCCGTTAAAGTCATCTTCGAAATATTAGGTTTTATTTTAAGTTTTTCAACTATATGTTGTTTAAGTGTTTTCATTTACGAAAGATAATCTTTTATTTTTTTTCTCCAATGTGTATCAATGCACGTAGTGTATTCATCCCAATTAGTGACCCCAATTGCAGTAGATTCATTATTAACATAAATCACACATAATATTACAGGACCATGTTCATCATTTCCTTCTATGAAACCCATTCTATGGATTTCTTCATTATCGAAATGTTCCCATCCTTTAAATGCTGGATCATCTTTTGGTACATGCAATATTGGTCTACCACCTAATTTTGTAGAACACGGAAAAGTATCACCAGATTTCGTTTTACGTCTAAATAAAGCTATTAATTCTTCAAATTCATAATCATAATTTTTAGAAACTTTAAGTTTTTCAAATATATGTTGTTTAAGTGTTTTCATATTATAAACATAATTGTTAATATATAAAAATAAAAAGGGATAGTTTAAACTACCCCTTAAAAAATAACCTCTATGTTCAGTTTACTCAACTACTGGAACTGCCTCAGGATCTACAGGTGCAAACATCTTAAGCTGACCATCAACAGCAGCATAACGCTCACCAATATTGTAAATCTCATCAGTAAGATCACGGTAATCCTGCGCAACTGGAGTGAAGTAATCATTAACAAGACTTACCTTCTTCCACTCATCATATCCAGTGAACTCAAGTGAACCAAGAAGACGAAGTACTGTATCGAGCATAGCGAATGTAATATTCTTCTGTGCCTGGTCAAAGTACTCATAAATAGTAATGATTCCAAGAGCATAATTCCACTTAACCTTCTGAGTATTAAGGAAATACTTGATAGCCTCGAATGCATCCTTCTGTCCCTTTGTAGGAAGTGTATACTCAGTCTTAGAAACTCTCTCATCAAGTGCCTTTGATTCCTCAACAAGCTTGGTAGCAAGCTCATTAAGCTGCTCTTCTGTCATTTCAACGAGTGACTTCTTAAAATCACTAAGTTCTTTAATTCTTTCTTCAGGTGTCATAAAAATTACGTAAAATTTATTTATATAAAATGTATAATTAACAATGCTATTCCTCCAACTAAACCGTATACTAATAAGTGCTTTAAAAACGATTTAATAGCATTTGTGAATTCTATTCTAGCAGTAATATCAAAAACAACTAAATAATTGTCATGCGACTTTGGTCCAACATGATCTATACCTAATGAAATATAGGAATACATATTGTGAATTTTAAACACATTAGCAACCAATTCTAATTGTCTATAAATCCAATTTTCGACATACGCTTGATTGTTTGTACGTTGGTCATCTAATTCAATAACAGTATTATTGAAATTTAATTTACCATTAATATCTATATTAGGATTAATGACAGCATATAAACGACCAATCCAATCTTTCTTAAAGTCTTTATTCAAATAACGCAATAAGACTTTTGCAAAAGCTTCAGAATATAATGATTCAGCAACAATATTATAATCCTTTATATATTGAAATAATGTTGCAAAACAATTATAAAATTTATATGTTAATGTTTTTGAAAAAATATTCTTAAAAAATCCCATGCAAACTATCCACATGTTTATATAAATTAATATAGTAAAGTCATTAATGAAATTTTATGAAAATAACTTTGAAATTTTAATTTTTGTTACTATATTGATATCGTAATTAATTTAATGTTTATGAAAAGAATTGAATCAGACGGAAGACAGGGAACAAATGACTTTGATTTTCCAAAGGATCCTGAAAGAGTAGAATCTAATAATGATTGGAAAGGTTGTCAAGGTTATTGTGATTTTGAAGAGTCATTCAATACTACAGGTTGGATTTAATTAAATAGATTGATATGTATAAGAATTTAGGAAAGAATCGTCTTGGATTTAATGTTGGAGACATCATTAAAGTGACATGTAGATATGGTGTTTCATTTATGCACATTGATGAAATTAAAGAATCTGATGGAGTAACTTACTATTATGATCACTCAAAGAATCAGTTCGTTAATGAACCTATCGATGGAAATGATGCTAAATTGGAATTAGCTAATGATAATGATGAGACCTATAAGAGGTATAAACTTTATCTTGAACTTAAAGAAGAATTTGACGTATGATACATTCTAGATTAGATTACCTTGTAGAGAATCAGTATGTTCTATCTAAGAGAGAAATTTATGCTCTTTGGATGATGACTAACTATGAGATTCACAGATACCTTATGAATAATGTTAGAGGCGAGGGTGCCGAAAAGGGACTTCATCATTGGAGAATGTCTTCTATTATAGCATCATTCATTACTTGCGAAGATGGTGAGTTTCTTATAAGAGGTGGTGATGGTGTAACAAACTCAAGAGGATATGCTAAGTGTCTTGTACATGATTGGCTAGCAGAAAACTTGACAGATTATCTTGATGAAAAGATTGGTCTTCCATTGACAGATGTACATCCATTAACAGGAAAGACAATGTATGTTAATTATAGTGAATTCACTTGTAAGTTCTTCGAATATATCATTTTGAATTTTGCACTATTAATGAAGTTTGTTAAAGATAATAATGATTAAGATATGTGGTTAGCTATAACTTTTTTCAGCCTATTGATTTTACATCCTGTATATTTGCTTCTAAAAAGACGCATTAAAGAGAAGAAAGAAGCTAATTTAAGAGGCGTCTACGGTAAGAATAAAGTTTTATAATATGTTTGTCCTAATTGTGGAAGAACAATTCCGCCTTTTAATATTCTAAATTTTGGGAATAATATGTGTTGGTATACATGTTCATCTTGTGGAAAGTCAGCAGACATTAAGCTTTCTAAATTACAAAAATTCAAAGATGTAATTCCATTAGACGATATTATAGATAAAATTCCAAATAAAGACTCTATTAAGGATTGGGATTTGGAATCAGCTAAAGATGTAGAATTCACTAAAGTTACAGAATCATTTAACAGAAAATCAGATCTAGATTAATATGCTACCAAAATTGATATTTACTGCTGAAAATTGGGCGCCTGAACATAGAGAGGAAGCTGAACGTGTTCTTGGAAAATGTTATACATTAAATAACAATGAAGATATTTGGGTATATCCTCGTAATTCTAATTGTCATATAGAATCTTATATAGGTTGTGAGAATTGTAGAGTGTATTTGCTAGATTATGTATATGCGGATACTGAAGCTGCGATTGAAAAATATCTTAAACGTTATATAGATGACCCTGACAATAAGTATTTTGTTGAGGCTGGTCTAATGAAAAAAGATTATGAAAAATATTATAAAAATGGTCCATATGTAAATTCAGATGGAATTGATACTGGACAAGATTTTTATGATATTTATACAAATAAAGAAGATGAACCAGAAACTGATTATGAAAATTCCTGGGTAACTGTTACTATTTATATTATAAAGGAAAAGAATTCATGATAGTTGAAACTAAATACGATATTAATGATAAAGTTTGGTTCATTAATGGATTGAATATTCATACCGGAATCATTACAGATATACGTTATCATAAGTATGTTTGTTGTGGAGATATAACAACTCATTTAGTTTATAGAATATCTTACGAAAATACAACTGCAGAGAAAGACGAGAATGAAGTATTCTCTTCTGAAGATGATATTCGTAATAAGTTTAAGAAACCAACATTTTGGGATTATGTTGATTCATTAGAAGATGGGACAGATGAATGGAGAGTTGCCATAGATACCGGAACAAAGTATTTTAAAATGGGTAAGAATCCTGATGATTATCTAAATGATATTAAAAATGAAGTCGAAAGAATTTGTAAAAAGGAATCTTAGAGATCAGTTAACTAAGTTTGTTAACTCTGAACGTAGACAAACGACATTAGAACAGACAAAGACTCTATTGTCTTGGGGATTTCCTCATCCATCAGGTATTTGTCTATCACAAGATAAGGATTTGATGGTAGAATCAAGATATGATGTATTTGAGCTTCTGATGTTTCTTACACCTTATACTATAAACAGACATCCTGAATATGGATATACTTTTGAAGTAGATTGCGAACCTGTTATAAAAGTATATAATGATAGTTTAGTAGATGGATTGTTTGAATGTATTAAGCAACTTAAAGAACATGGACAATATGATGAACCTAAATTTGATGAAGAAGATATAGCATTATGAGAAAGTATTTTGTAACATTTAAACTATACGATCATGAAAGATTCCGTTCTGATGAAGTCGAACTGGAACCCGATGAAAAGGCGAACTACGATACATTCTTTAAGAAGGTTGACGACGGACTAAATCATTGGCATAATTATTATTGTGAATATATCATATCGTGGTCACTAATCGAAGATTAACAATTTAATATATAAGAGTATGATGAATAAATTTTGGATTTGGTTTATCCGATTGATGATTGTACTAATTACGATGGCGAGTACAACATTCGAAGATTTTTATGTACGCCTAACACTCATTTTCGTAGCTTTTGCACTATTTGAGGTAAGTGATTATTTCGTTAAGAAAGAAGATAATAACGATTCGCCTCCTATTGCTAAAGTTTAATCTTAACCTCCTATATTTAGGAGGTTTTATTTTTATATATTAATAAATATCAAAATATAAATAATATGAAGACATTATCAAATTATATAAATTCTTCAAATATTGAAAGGGTTTTAGAATCTTGTTTTGATGAAGAATTTAATATTATAGATGAAGGAAAATTAGGTGATACAATTGCTAAATTCTTAGGAGTTTCAAATATGGATAATAAGACATATTCTGAAATCTGGGGAAAAGACACCGAATCTAAAAAGGATTTAGCAACTGCACAAGTAGTAGCTGCCGCCGAAAAGGATCCTGAATTGAAAAAAATTGCTCAAAAAACATTTAAACGTTTAGAAAATTGCGAAAGTAAAGAAGAAGCAATTAAAGAGTTGATTGAATGGGCAGAAGGTATTATTAGAAATGGTGACGATATAAAAATTCCTTCTCTAGCAATAGCAGTTAGAAATATTTTAAAAGATCAAACGGATAATAAAGAAGCTTTAACGACTTCTAAAGAATTAGAAGCATGGTTAAATAAAAAATTCCCTAAAGACATTAAAAAAACTGAAAAGGCTATTGAAAAAATAGAAAATAACGTTGAAAAAAGTGATGCATTTAAGAAATTAGCTACCGAACCTGATTCCGAAGAAACTGGTGAAGAAGAAAAAACAGATGATTCTACATTAGGTATAACTGATGACGGTGAAGGAAAAGTTGTAACTCCTGAACAAGAAGAGGAAGCAGTTTCAGATACTATAACTGATGATAAGAATTTCTTCTTACCATTAGCTAAAGCGGCTGGAGTAGATGGCAATAATCTTAGAGATGCTATTGTAGGTCTTATTAATGATTCTTTAAAGAATAAGACAACTGATAAAGATGGTAATACCGTACATAAGTGGAAAACTGATACTAAGGGATTCCAAACAAAGAATGAAGATAAACTTATCAAAGGTTTAGGTGCAGTACTTTGTGGACTTATGATGATTAATCATAAGGGTATGAATGAAAAGATTGTAGATGTTCTTATAGATACTGGATTCTCTAGAAATGATTATCTAAGTAATTTAACTAAATCTGAATAATGAAAACTTTAATACAATATTTATTAGAGGCAGCAGTAAATACTGCCGACCTTGAAAATAATTTAAAATTTGAAAAAACAGATATTGACAATATTTTAGATATTTTAGATACTGATGAATATAACCATTTTATTGAACTTTGTGGTGAAAGGTATACTAAAGATGAAGTAAGAAAGGGTGTATTTCTACTTAATCATAGTACCCATTTTAAAATTATGTATGAAGGCTCATTACTTGGTATATTTTCTGTATGTCTGCCAGAAAATTTTAAAAATCTTTTAAGAAATAATATCCCTGGTACGAAAAGAGATATGTCATTGTTGAAACGGTTATTTTACCCGTTTTTAAAAGCCGCCGCTATTGGAGAACCATACGATATAATAGATAAAAGTGTTTATGACGGACTTATAGACGATGATTATCCGGAAAAAATAAAGAAATATGAAGAAAAGCTAAAAGCGTATTCTGAAGATATGCTAAAATATAGAAAAAGGATGCTTGAATATAATAAAAAATTAATTGAATTAAAGAAAGAATATAATAAATATCATGATTCAGAAATAAAACGTCAATTAGACGATGTAGATTATAATATATATTTGGCCGGCCTAGGTTTAGAACGAGTGACCCATCATATGTCAGTATGTAAATCGGATGCACCGCTGGATAAAAACGGTAAATTAGTTCAAGAATTAGCTGAAAGGATTATGAGTATCACCGGTTTCGTAGTTATTTGGCAATTGAGTAAAGATGCTAAGAAAAAAATAGATGTCAATCAAATTGCTTTACTTAAAATATTTTTCCAAAAACTTACTGAACTAATAAAAAATGCTGGAGCAAATTATATAATGGCTCAAGGAAAAGATGAACATGTTACAAAAGCATATATAAAATTAGGAGGATTTAATAGTACAGAAGAATTATTTAACAAATATGCAGTAGATTACGACGAAGAAGATCGCGATTTTATAAACGGAACGGTAATTAAACGAATTTAATATAACAACATATTTTTTATAGTGAAGTCTTGAAAATTTTCAAGACTTTTCTATTTTATATACGTAAATAAAAGAATACATTATATGAGTCAGATTTGTTACATACTTTGTGGAATTCCAGGTTCAGGAAAGTCTACATTTGCCAAGAAGAATCTTCCTAACGCGGTTCTTATTTCCCGAGATATTTGTCGTGTTGAACTTGGGTTTACAGAATCAGTTGATGATAAGTTCGTAGGTAATAGAGAACAGGAATCTCAAGTGACTATTCTTGAAACTCAGAAGATAAAAGAAGCGATTGAATCAGGTAAGGATATTGTTCTTGATAATATTAACGGAGGACCTTATCTTCAGAAGACTGTAGATACTGTCAAATCATTCAATCCTAATATTAAGATATTTGGATGCAATATTGTTACTCCATTGGAAGTTTGTATTGAACGACGTAAAGGTCAAATACATGAGAATATTATGATAAATATTCATTCAAGATTCTCATTTATTTCTAGAGATAATAAGTTGTTTGATAATGTAGCAGATTTTTCAGGAAACGATTAATATAATTTATACTATGAAGTTAAAGGAATATTTGGATATAAACCTTCTACATGAGATGATAGAAGCAAAGATGGTAGTACTCAATTATCATCCTAATGGTTATTTGCGAATCCTTACTTATTCTAAGGAATGTCAAGGTGAACGTATTTGGAATGATGTTACTGAGAAGTGTAGAGGTCTTATTGTAGACGGAGATAATAATATCATAGCTCGTCCATTCAAGAAGTTCTATAACTATGAGGAGCTTGTTGTCAATAACGTTCCAATTGATAAGTACCTTGATGATAATATGGCATTTGATGCTTATGAGAAGCTTGATGGCTCTCTAGGTATTATGTATTGGATTGATGATACTCCATATATTGCTACTAAGGGGTCATTTACTTCTGAGCAGGCACTTCATGCTACTGAACTTCTTCATACTAAGTACAGAAATGTTTGGAATAGACTTGATAGAAATAAGACATTCTTGTTTGAGATTATCTACCCTGAAGATCTTCACGTAGTCACCTATAAAGATGTAGACGATATCTTCTTGATTGGTGTTCTTGATAATGAGGATGAGAATATTGAATATGATATCGAATCGTATTGTGATATATTCAATACTACTAAGAAGTATCTTGGAGTTGAAAACTGGGATTCACTCAGAGAGCAGATTGACGGAACAAATCGTGAAGGATTCGTTATCCGCTTTGCAGATGGTTTCAG